>JAABUU010000322.1_pt1 | contig 114670 bp, 126 predicted proteins | sample 5559301 | NCBI WGS metagenome assembly JAABUU01 (sample SAMN10711884, study PRJNA513360) | rock metagenome | isolation source: Antarctica rocks | place: Antarctica: Victoria Land, Richard Nunatak white | reverse complement strand
CCCCCCGAGCTAAACCAGATAGGTTTAGCTTGCTTACATAATATAAAACCAATAAACAAACATGAATAAACCGCTAGTGAGTTTTAAACACGTTTATTGTAGAATAAACGGTTTTATTCTAGCCCTACTTATAGATAGATGCATTGAGTCGCGAGAGCGTCTTTACATAAACAAGAGCTACGTTTAGTCCTAGAATAAACCGTATAAACACCACATAGTTACCGTAATTTGCACTCATATTGCTTCGTTAAGGTATTGGGAAGATATGCTGTCGATCGTCGGAAGGAACAGCGTACACAAGTAGATGGTTCGGAAAAGATGAGGCGAGGAATAGCTATTTGACAGGTCAGTAAACAAGTGCTTTTGAATAGCTTCATTTTTACTTGCGGAATGTTTTGAACACGAAAATAGGCTTCGAAGGTTTCGAGGTATTAAGAATGTCTGAATTCAATAGTAAATTTGGGGAGGGGGCGCGATGCCAAGGATTCGATACCTTTCTGCACACGCTAATACGCGATGAAGATGTGGGGCAAAACGATCGAACGACGCGAAGATGAAAAGCTCGCGGCAACTTATATCTATCTAATGCTACATAGCGATTAACGAAACGTGCGCTCTCCAATTCCTTCCTCCTCGAATCAAACCAACACGAACCAAACCTGCCAACTTCATCAACAACAAAAGTCACGGGTATCATGTTCGAAGAACAAAGTCGACCATGTTACCTATTTCGGCGCTATGTAATACCGAATTATATCCCGGGCACACATACCTATGCTGCCTATCGTGCGTGCCCGCTTCTGCATATTTGAGAAAAAATCAGAAACTTTGTGTCTGAGGTCATTGAAAGGCGGGTTTTGACTGAGCCACAGTACCGTGACGATGGGACGGGTTTGACGGGGAAGTTTGGCCTACATACAGCAATCTGGCCCCTGATCGAAGACGTCAAGACGAGCTGGGATTGGTTTATCTAGTGGGTCGACCCACAGTACCGTGACGATGGGGCGGGTTTGACGTGGCAGTTTGGCCTACATATGCTGCTGGGATGGATGGGGGGGAGCCGATTAAGAGTCGAGAACAGAGGGAGATGGAGGTTTTGGAGATGTGAGTTGAGGGAAAGCGGATGGGAGATTTGGAGAATTGATTGGAGGGTTATTTACTTCCTTGTATATCTACATAAATTATATACAGTACGCTTCGAACTTAAAAAATCGAGGATTGACCGTTTTCATTCAGGAAAAGGGAGCAGGGCCGCTTTTCAATGGAGCACTAGAGAAGCACTAGAGAAGCACTGAGGAAGCACTGAAGAAGCAAAGAGGAGCGTGGTCTTGATATTCGATGAGACGTAGCATGTAGCAGCCTGGACTGGCTGGCCGGGTTGCCTGCATCATTGTCAAACAAAGAAAGAGTGTCACTTGCCACCTGAGCTCAACGGCGACTTGCCTAGCGCTCAGTTCATGTCGAAACAGTACACTTTCCATGCGGGTATAAATGATGTTGGAAAATTCCTCACCCGCAGGGGTCCGTCAAAAATGGTGCAGTGAAGAAAGCTGGCAGCTGTGGAGTACATAGGCACGGTGGCGAGGGGGCAGTTACACGTCTTGACTGAAAGGATGGGCCAAAGTGACTGGGTAAGTGGTGGGAGCTTCGTCTCTTTTATGAGTACTTCTCGTGATGCGAAGGTTGGTCATGATGGGGATTGTGGATAGGCGTTGAAGGATCTGTTCATGTACAGTAGTGATTAGAGTAGTACGTGATCTGCCGTGTGAATGTTCTCCGATTTGTGATCGTGTCGTTACAAGTAGATGTGCTTAAAAAGATGCGACTCTACCAAAGAGCCACGATTCACCAGACAGCCTCGCTTTGTTCTCTGTATTACATGACTCATATTCTTCGTCGTCGGATTCTCTTCCTATCCCTTCAAAAGTATGTGCGTTTCCCCTCTTACTCCCTCGCTCGATATCCCCCTCTCAATCTTCCCACCTCTCACCCCGGTCCCAACCCACAGTTCGGCGTCCCACACACACAACAGGACGAATACGGACTGATGTCGTTCGTCGGCGAGCAGAAACCAAACGGAACCAACGCTGCTCCACAATAGTACGTGCAGCAGTACGTCGCTGGCGTCGGGCACCCTGGTGCACTCACCACCGCCGGACAGGTGGACGTCGTGGTCGTCGCAGTGGTTGTCGTCACAGTAGGCGTGGCGGTCGTTAGGCACTTGCAAGCACTAGAGATGCGAGAGGCACCACAGGTGGCGATAGGGCTGGGGGCTTGGATTGAGCTGAGAGGATGTTAGTGATGAGGAAGTGGGAGAGGTCAGAGGGAGTTGAAAGTGACTGGGGTAATGAGGAGAGGGCTGGCCGATGACTTCAAAAGCGGGGGTTTAAAAGGAGTTCTTGAAGGAGCAAGCTGAAAGGGGAGTTGAAGGGAAGGTTGAAGGGAAAGGTTGAAGGAAGTGAGGTAAGCATTACGTAGTGGCAAGATAGACACTGCAGAAGGCGGGCGCGGTTTTCCTCTCGTAGGCGATGATCTCACGGTAGCAATTGTCGTGATTGCAACTAACAGCGGAGGCAGCGGCGGCGAGGGGGAGGATGAAGAGGAAGTGGGGAAGGAAATGCATATTGGGTGAGGGCGGCAAGAGAGTCGAAGGAAGTGGAAGAGTGATGTTGGGAAAGGAGGAAGAAAAGCTCTCAGCTACGGAATCAGCGTTCAGACACACGAGCTGAAAGTATTGGGGACGGGGAGCCTGAAGTAGATGGACGCTTCCAGGCTTGACGGCTTGGTGGCTTATTGGTTTTCCTGCAAAGGCAGACACTGCAGCTCGTATCGTGTTTGCGTGAACGTCTCGACCACTGTGGGAAGACGTTCGCTTCCAAAGGACGCCACAATGTCACTCAACACTTGAAGAGGCGAGAAGCATTGACCTAATGAAGCCTTATGGTCAAGGTTCATTTGGCGACAAGGGTAAGGTATGTACACTCATGCACAGACCAGGCTGCTTAGCGAGTGTTTCTTTCAACTTCGTGGCTGGTGCTTGTTCTCGATTCCGGCGATCTCTGCCAACAGCCCCTCATTATCTATATCCATAACAGAATTCGGGGTAGTAAGACTGACACAGCGATGCTGTTATGCAGACGTTGCCATTCCCACACCGGCTCGTCTATCTATCATCGGATTGAGCTACTTAGTATCCGTAGGTACTTGTAGGTACCTAGTGTACCCTACGCCTCAAGGAGATTAGCGTGCTTAGCGTGCTTAGCTGCATGAGTGTCGAGTTCAGACCTTTGAGACTACTAAACGAACAATGTCATGATAATCAATAACAAGTAACATTTATCTGGGGGGGGGGGGGAACATTAGTAGGGCTTTTTACAGGCCCGTTCCTCGCCCGTACGTCCTGCAGCTCTCCCTTTGACTGTCGCTTGAGTGTGTTCCAAATCCTTCCAACATGTCTGAAAACTCTCGTAGCCCACACTCCCAAGCTCAAGATCTTGGCGTGAAAGAATCCTTGAGACAGAACGGAATAAATGACGCGCAGGGTATTCTGGCACACGTACCAGCAACAACGAAAAAATGTCAAGCCCGGCAAACTTCATCGCTCCCGCGAGGAACGCTGCCAATCAAAGCACGCTCGCTTATTCCTAACTTTCTCTCTTATCCAATCCCGAACATTCCCTGAGCGATATCGCGCAAGGCCTGAACCGGAACCAGTTCTGGGCGCTTTCCGCTTTTTCCTGCACGCAAGCCGCGGGTATCGTTGTGGAAGATACGGTTCAAGCCATGATGTATCGTTCGATGACGCCGTTGATGAGAGGAAAGTCGTGGTACCTCCGTGGGTGCGGTTGCCCTAGTGGGATCATGGTTTGGTCGACGCCGGGTTTGGATATTTCCGTCGTTGGGTGCAGAGAAGGGGGAAGAGAAGAGGATTCGATGGTGCCTTTCTCGCTTTGCCGAAATTCTGAGCAGCAAAGCTTGGAAATTGATATAGAATCGTACAGGTCGTGTTTGGTTGAGGGCATCGTCTATATTAAACAGCCACTCATTATCGCAACGCGCACGCATGTACATGTGAATTCAAGCAAAGCACAATCACTCCTGGTTTAACATCCTGCTAGTGGTTCCCTCGAGTTAGAAGTGTCAAGTTTGCGTCTATACTCGAAGCCGGTCGCATCCATTCGACATACAAGTGCAGTCGGACTAGGGCAGATTTAGGAAACGGAGAGCTAGATATCAAGATCAAAAAGCTCTGAGAGTTTTGACCTCGTGGCTCATCTGACTATAACCTTCACATCCCGCCCTCGACTCGCAGCAAACCCCTTGCCCTATCCCTGCCTCCCTCTCGGCTTAAATAGCCGTCAAAATTAGATTCATGTCATCTTCCCTCTTGGAGAGAGATCAGCTTAGACTTTATTCTTTGTGGTTAGAGCAGTGATCTACTAAAATTCTGGACTGTAAGCTAGGAAGCGAGAAGGAGCAGACGTAGTGTTCAGCTATGTATGGAAGTCGAGAAGGTGAATGAAGCTCCAGGGTCAGAAAACTCAACAAACCACAGCCATTACCTCGACAGTTTCCACCCACACCTCCCTATCCACCACCTTCAGTCAAAAGACATCCCCTACACTATGCTGCCCTCCTCCCGATACCTCTCGATCCGGCTTAGGATCTCTTGAATATCTTCCCAAATCCTCTGCCGGTTCTGCAAACCCTTGAGATCAGCCCAGCGCGTTCTGATCAAGTAGTAAAGAAGACACCAATTCGTGTGCCACACTAGCTGTGGCATTATCGGATCTCCTATCTCTGACCAGCCAGCAATGCTCGCATAGGACTTGTCCACTGTGGTACCATGGCGATGAGACCACAAATCGAGAATCTCTGGCATCTCCTCCTTGATGATCGCGTGACGCTCTTTCAACAGCGCTTCCATGTTCTCGTATTCTTTTTGTTTTGCAGCTAGAGCAGGGACGGAGATGGTGGCCCAGGTGGAAGGGGCGACGTCGTCCCAGATTTCCCACAACCATGGCATTTCTTTCCAAAGCAGTTCCCGCCAGTGCGAAATGGGCAAGTGTGTTGCGCACGACGCTAGGCGCAGGCTGGCGATATCGGTAGGGGGAAGGAGGTCGAGGATGGCGTCTTTCATTTCCAGGGGCAGTTTCTTGAATGGGTCGTTGGAGCTTAAGTATGCTTCCTCGAGAGGCGTATGTTCCTCATGTGCAGCAGAGCAGAGAAGAGAGGGGAGCAAAGGGACAAGGACGGGGTTGGCAGCAAGCCATTCATAGCCGGGTTCATGATACCACCATTCGTACGCGCATTGTTTCACAGCGTTATGGCGTGGGAAGTCTCTCTCGGCTCGGTGGCTCGACTCGAGCCGTCGCCACCCGGCTAGACCGTGGATGTCGATGTGGTGGCTGAGAAGGCGAGAAGCACGGGTGAAGATCTCGAAGCAGGTGGGGTGAAAGGGCATTGGTGTCTCCGCCTCAAGGGGATGCTGCGAAGATGAATTCAATATCAGCGGCAATATTTTCCCGGAGATTGAAAAGACTCGGTCTTGCCCAGGTATGACTTACATCGCCGAATGAAACCGTATCCGGGTATAGAGTGTCTGCTCCATGACGGACTGGTACAAATTCCGACCCATCGTCGTCACTCGAGGGCATCCGCCCACTGAGGCCAGTAAGGAAATATTGGCTTCTTAGCTCGAAGATCTGATCATCAAACTCAACATCCCACTCCGGAGTCTTATAGACCAGCCATTGCACCGTAGTGCATCCCTTCATTTCTTCAGAGGTGATACGGCAACCGGAGTAGCCATATAGGGGGCCACAGTCAGGTCCTGCTAGATGCTCTAGCTCTCCGTTGTCTCTGCCTAGTTTATAAAATTCCTCGTCGAGTTCGCTGTCTTCGTTGGACTTGGGGGATGCGGACTGGGTGGCTGCTTCGGCAGTTGGTTTGCAAGGCTGTGCTTTTTTAACGAAATCGATCATTGCGCGTAATTCATCTCGGGTAACAGAAGAGTATGCTGTATTTCGGTTATCTTTGCCTTTCAGACGACAACTTCTGACGTTTCTCCCCTGAGAGGCACTGCTGTGCTTTTTCCAACCGTACGTTGGCATACAATCACTCTTATCATTTTCCTCGTCAAGCTCTTCTTCTCCCTCTGTGTAACTGCTGTCCGACTCGTCTTGTTCAGATTCATAGATATACTCATCATCAGAATAATCCGTTTCTCCATCATCACCGTCAATTTCAACACAGTCGGGATGCTTGTCACTCGTTTCTCTCCTAACATCTTGACAACCAGCAGATTCTGGACAGCGAGGTCCTTTTTCATCATCCATGCTGATAAAGTTCTTGTAATCGCCAGCCCAAAATTGACCCGGTTCACCACATTCAGGGTTCCAGGCGGCGTCATATGGTTCATCTGGCTTCCGAACCCGGCCAATGTTGAAGCTCATCCCACACAGCTTGCAGGGTGTCTGGAAGCATAGTCAGCGTTCTGCTATTCTTCTATACTCGATAGGTGCATGACAGATTGACCTCTCTACGGTTGTTAGACATCTTTGATGGCTTGGCAATTTTGCGTTCACGCTGAGTCGTGCGTTTGTGTATCTGTGTGTTTCCTTTTCAGCTCTAGGTGCGATTATGTCCGAACATAGAGACGCGAGGATTTTTTCAGTCGGATCGGAACGAGTTTGAGACACATTATTACCGCTTGACCCAATGACAGAGGATCGATAGCGTTTATTCTACAATAATTCAAGATTGGACGCTTTCGGAACGACGGTGAGGTTCGAAAGCCCAGATCACCAGCACTAAGGTAACCCGCCTCCCAAACGTCTCATGCACGATGACGTCAAACATCCTAGAGCTGCGAGAGAACCTGGATCTACACTATCCCAACTCCATCTAAGATTCATACCTTATCTCACAATTCGAATCCACCCAAACCTACCCCAGCTCTGCTTCAATCATTCCATTTCGGTACCCAGATAGAAACCTACAGCCGACCATGGCACCAAACGACAACTTCATCTCTCGCGGCATCCAATCTGGCGTGGCAGCCGCCGGCTCCTTCGCAGGTGGCGCGGTCGATAGCGCTGGCAAAACCGTCCAGAACACTGGTCGCGGGGTTGGAAACTCGTTCGTCTCTCCTAATCTCCATCTCCAACCGTTTATTCTCCCCTCCCCCAATGCCCACATCCAGCAATCTGCGCACCGCTAACCGACCCCGGCTGCGCAGAGTAACCAACACGACCAACGGCTGGGGCAACGGGGCGCGCGACTATGGCAACGGTGTCAAAGATGCGACGAAAGCTTCGGGCACCCGAAGCCAGACGGCGCAAAATCCGTTGGGGACAGGAAGGAATGCTGTTAGTGGACGACAGACGGTGATGGGTGGGGGAGGGAAGGCTGGGGGGAAGGGATCAGTGGGGAATCCTTTGGGGCTTGGAAAGTAGGGTGGAGTGGGTACGTTGACAGAGGTGGGCAGTGGGGGATTGGGGGGATATGGAATTTATGGTTGTATATGGTTTGGCAAATTGGTTGTATACGTTTCAGTATACCAGTTGTAAGGGGTTATGATAATGATAGATGTTTGAGATGTATGATAGTAACATAGACTAATACACCTTCTCTCCATTGCTGCGGTTTATAATGAGCCATACCGGTTTAAATGCTGGTAGGTAGTCTAGGTGGATGTTCATGAAGGGCCCTATAAGGCACTCGGCCAAGCCCGGTTCGAAAGCCAAGTGGGGTTTTGATGCTGCTGGGTGAGACTCTTTGAAAAGTATCGTGTCATAATTCATAGCTCGTAGCTCTCTAATCTCGTCTTTCTAACCTTGCCACCGCCGTCATTCCCTCCGATTTGGACATAGGACAGATTTGGTAGGAGACCTGAGAATGCAGGACGCCGTAGTACACTTTAGGATCTCAAGTTGCTGAGGTACGTACTTATTACACTGACATGATCAAGCGATTTCGAGTCTCGTGTCCCTTCTTGTAGAATTCAACTCCAGTGGAGTTGCTAAGCCTCTTTGAGATGGGTGAGATATGTCTTTCACTGAAAGCAACCAGTCAAGTTTAAAGTGTCGACTGCCACTCTTGTTAAACTAGTACGATAGCTTTTGGCGAATACTGCGGCCAGCACCGTGTCTCTTAAACGACGCTGTCTGTGATTCGCCTTACCGGCTGGAGCTGCGTTGGAAGGGTGACAATGGGAACGATACAGCCAGCAAATGGTTTCAGGGTGGAAATTCAAAATCTAGAATGGGTATCATTGGGCTTTGGGCTTTGCTATTAAAATTTGCCTTTTCCAGGAAAAGTTTCTGATCTAAATCCGAAACACGCGTCAGCGGTCAACTCGAAGTTATCAGGCGGCAGAGAACTTGGGTCTGACCTTCAAGATCAGTGAAATTAATAGTAAGGAATTCTATGCCAACCAAATCTTTGGGAACTGCTCCCTTGATAAAACTTTCGGCAGATATTGTTGGAGACCTGGAACCCCGTAAAGTGGAAATTGAATTGGTGCGGTTTGATATGATTGACCACCGCCTCTTGGTCGTCTCTGGCGAAGGGTCCCCATTGACTTTCAAGGCAAGCATGATTTCGTAAGGAGACTCTCCAGTGACCGGACGAAAGAGCTCCACTACGCAATTTGGTCAGTCTTCGCTAAAACAGTCTTTGCTTATTTAGAACGAAAAACTGACGATCATATTCCAGATATTGGCCTGAGTTATTCGCATGAAACATGATGGTTTGGCCACGACCATCTTTCCATAGGCGAAGGTATTGTCTTTCACTCTGCTTGCTTGGCTTGGATTCCCCCTGCCTCTGGTAAGCGATGTAATCTACGGGTGCGTTCAGGAGCATCTTTTTGCCGATAATGTTCTCCTGGAAGCTCCAGTATTCTGTGCCTTATCAGCAATCCTCGTTTATACTACAATCCAGGATTGCTCATACCATCTATTCGCTGAAATTCGTACATTGGATACTCGGTCTCCTCTTTGACTTTGCCGCTGGCTGCTGAAAGAACAGGTGACCCAATGCTAACAGAGGTGCCCACGCTGCCAACGGAGCCTATTGTGCTGGGAGTGTCTTGGCTTCCCATGCTTTGAATGCTAGGTGTCTTAGAGGATGGTGGCCACCTCTCGGACGTAAACTGATGAGGTTCTAAAAACTTGACAAGGAATCTCTTCTGATTGCCGTAGGCTTTAGGATGCTCGGTGTGTGGGATGGACCGCGATGATTTGGAGACTAAGAAGGCCAGATAATTAGTAATGTCACTCCATTTGTACACTGACGCTAGCCTACTTCTTTGATGGAATCTTGCGTTATAACCACAAGGAGGCGTAGCAATAATATAACGAGGGTTTCCATCAGCATCGGTCATGAACTCAAGCTTTGTGATTGGCAAAGGCGGTTTTGACTTGTTGTAATAGCTAGTAGGTAGCATATTAGCTTCTGGTACTTCTTATCAGGTTTCCCTTATGCACGACCAGCCCTACATTTTGACACCACTGAGATTGTCCATCGTCGTATCTGGGACGGGAGTATACATGGACATACGGGAATCACGTCTGATCAGCACTTCCGGTGATGGAAAATCTTGCAAAGATGGCCGGCGGACGGTTAGTGCCGATAATCTGGTGGGGCTGTAGGACAGCTTTTGAGCTTGAGTGAAAGTATCCTGTGTCATTGTTGGAGACGTGGAAGAAGATTTGCTAGACGCTTTAGGAATCCATTTCGCTCCACCAGCATCAATACCCGACGGAGGATCCGATGTAATATCCTTTGGTAGATTCAATAAAACTGCCGGAGTAAGGGGCGTCTGGCGAGCCTGGTCTTGCATTGGTGGCACAGAGATGTCACGGCCCAGAGTAGTCTGTCTTGACATTCGGTGATTAGGAGACTGCTGCCGCCTACTGTCTTTTCTGTTCTTTATCAGCCCGATGCTTCGAAAGGTTGTCTCTGAAACGTCGCAAAGACATACAACGACGCTATTCCTAGCAGCAGGTTGATATCGATGATCTGGCTATTGATTTCTTCACGCAACCTAGCTGCCGTATCTTTCTTCCAGACCCAGGTGACTTTATCACCAGCGTTGATTTTACCTTGGATAGGCTCGTTGAGCTCCTTGAACTGCTCAATGAACTTCCGACACTCCGTGGCACATGTCCAGCAACCATCCAAGGTATCCCGAAGATGTTTGCTATCTTCAGCTGAAGCTGTGGTAGGGTTTGCAAGACATTTATCCAGCTCTTCTAAAGCTCCACAGAAAGTTTTGATCTTAGATGCGAACGATTTGACCTCATCCGAAGCACCCCGGAGCGCTTGGATGTAGTCGTAGACTGTCTTCGCAACGTGCAAGAGCTCCCCAACATTCCATCCTGGAAGGACCATCTTGACGTGTGTGCAGATATCGCTGGCGCACGAAATAGCGGCACAACCCTTTGACTGATTTTGCTATCGGTGCATGAAGCGATTGGGAAACGGAGAGATCTGATTCAGTGACAGCGGCAGCTACGCTCGGCGAGCGCCGAAGTCGATCTCATGGCAAGCGAGGCTGCAACCAACTAACGATGAATCAAGTCAGCGACTTGCTGATGTTCCAGCTGAGAGTCGTTTTGCTCTGTACCAATCAACGTGCTGCTAAAGCGGAGGGGTCGCCGGTTAGTGCCGTGCTCAGCCACAACCAAAGCCCAGATCGAGCCGGCCATATGGCGCAGCTAAAAACGTGGAGGTTCCAGCCATTGACTGTGGGGAAGTGGAGAACGTGTCCTGCATGATTAACTAAACATTTCCACGATCAGAATCCTGTGCGGAATATCTTTGCCTAATCTAGGCAACCAGAATATCCACGACTTGGCATTCGTCGCCCTACCTGATGTGATAAGGCAACCACGAAAAGCGAGAATGCTGCCTCTCTGGTGGGGCTCCTCCAGAACCAGTTCGGTGGTGGCTGAGTCTTTGAAATGCCTCAAGCCTCGTCCCAGAATGAATGGTTGTTGTTACATCTGGACCGTGTTGAAACACGACCGCCAGGAGAACCAAATATCTCTGCAGGTTGTCTTAACCTGCCCCACTCCCTAATCAAATGTGGGAAAGACAACGATCTTCTTCCAACAACACCAGCTGTTTTGCCATGAGCCTGTGAGGGACATCAAAATGCATTTTCGGCTGCCTCGTTTCTGGGTGGACAACTTTCGTGGCTTCGAATACCACCTCGTTAGTCATCTACCCTATGCCTGAGGCTGGATCACGTGGATATGTCACGTGCTGACGAGGTGAAAGTCTTGGCAAGAAAGGCGACGTCTGGTTATAGGCCGAGTGGAAGATGCTGGCTTCGGATGGTGGATTGTCATCGTTGCTGGAGTAGGGTTTATGACAGACGCCTACGATGTAAGTACATCATCCAAGCATTGATGGATGGCTCCATGCTAACAAAGCTCCTGAGATCTTCGCCATCAACACCGTAGTCCCGATGATCGGCATCGTCTACTATGGAGGAATGGTGCCTCCGAGCTACCAATTTGCCTTGAACGTCGCAACATTACTTGGTTCGATGTTCGGTCAGGTTCTATTCGGCATCCTCGCCGACAAGTATGGCCGCAGGAAGATGTATGGACTAGAACTCGTCGTCACCATCATTGCATCTTTAGGCTTCGCTCTCTCAGCTCCTGGTGTCAACAACTCCATGTCAATCATCGGACTGTTCATCTTCTGGAGGCTGGTAATGGGGTGTGGAATTGGTGCGGACTACCCCCTAAGTGCTACCATCACTTCAGAGTATGTCCAACTCACCCCTTTGATTCTTCACCCTTTTCCAGATTGTTCATATCACCTTTATGTTTTAGGTTTGCACCCACTAGATACAGAGGTCGGATGATAGCTGCGGTGTTTTTCTGGCAGCCAGTCGGACAGCTGTTGGCTTCGCTGTTGGCTCTTGCCGCAACGGAGGGGTTTCAGAGTCACATCCTTAAGAACAATACCAACCCAGGATCATGCTCGATATATGCAAGTCATCTCATGGATCCCACAGGTGCAGATTGCGCTCGGACAGTTGACCGAGTCTGGCGTCTGGTTTCAGGCCTCGGTGCAGTGCCTGCAGCTATCGCCATTGTATTTCGACTTACTATACCTGAATCTGTGAGTAATGTTACTCTCGAACTCCTTCGTCCTAGCTTCTTGTACTGACTGTAATCGAAGGTCTATTGGGTTTTAGATGTCAAGAATGACACCAACCAAGCCATGCAAACTCGGGATTACTGGCCTGTACGCTCCACCGACGCCGAATCTAATGATGATGACAGCATACGCCTTGAAGAAGGGTCCCAAAGCATCAGATTTGATGATATTACACCTGAGGTTGGAAGACCGACAACAGAGGAGATAGGACCCGCTAATAGCAACGCTACGCTTCCAGGACACGCAGGGCAAGCCTTGGATGGTTTCATAGCGCTAGAGCCACCCGCCAGAGACTTACCAGTGGGACCAATAGGCCCAGCAAGTCAGACGCAAACAATGGTCGTAAGGGCCAACGAGTTCGAGGACCCTCATCCCCCTGAGCAGTCTGTAAGAGACTTTATCAAGTTCTTCTGGATCGAAGGAAACTGGACAGACTTACTCGCGACTTCCCTCAATTGGATGCTATTGGACTTTACCTTCTATCTTTTGGGAGTCAATAGCGCTCGCATCATTCCCAGCATGTTCAGCACACCGAAAGCTCAGCCGCCATTTCCTTACCTCGTGAGCAATGAGTGGCATACGCTGGTGGCAACCTCGATCGGGGCTGTTCTCGGGGGCGCCGTAGCGATAAAGATTATGAACAATTTCAGCCGCAGAATCATACAGATGTGGTCCTTCCTTATTTTATCCATGCTGTTCGTGGTTGTTGGAGCGCTCTATGTCAAGCTACTGAATACGACGGCTGCTGTCTGGATCGTTGCAGTCTATGTACTTTGCCAGTTTTTCTTCAATGCTGGTGAGTTCGAATCCTTCAAATGTATCTGTAACGTCTCTTGAGCTGTGACTGATCCTGAATACAGGTCCAAATACGACGACATTTATTGTAAGTCCCAGAGGTGGGGGTGAATGGTCCGGGCTGACTCGCATGTAGATACCAGCAGAAGCATTCCCAACACGCTACAGGTGCGCATGCCACGGAATTTCCGCCGCCACCGGCAAGCTAGGATCTGTCTTCGGCCAAATTGTTCTCACCAGACTTGTGGATGACACTCAGTCCTCAAAAGTGGGATACTTGTTGATTTCCTTCTTCGTAGTGATGATAGCTGGAGCTATCGTAACCAAGTATCTCACTCCAGAAACCTGCGATATCAACGGCAAAAGCAGGACTCTTGAAGAATTGTCTTTTGGGAAGTCGCATCGAAAAGAGATGGAGAGGGTAGAGAGGGAAGCACAGAGTCATGAAAGAAGGAAGTAGTCAGTGCCGTTATTTCCATGAATGTTACAAACTAGGCTTCTGCTTCATCCGGAGTACTAGGCGTTGGGGGTGGATTTTGCGCTGATATACCCCCACGTCGGCGATACGGTGATATGATATGACGAAATAAGGGGCGCTCGATGAAGAAGTAATTCCTATCAATCCCGAAATTTTGCAACTCGTGCTCTGGCCTAATCGTAAAGACATCCGCGCCCAAGCTGGCGTTCGTATTGATATACACCCTGCTCGGGAATATGAATATATGACACGGCCGATCAAGGACACCTAGATACTTACTTTATCCAATCCTCTCAGTCACAAAACGTTCTACCCTACCATTCAAGACGATGGATGTCTTGGCGATAAGCGGGGGCGGAAGTTGTCTCAGCCCACAAGACCATGGGTGAATATAAGTTTCTCGTGAAATCTTTTATCGCGGCTCCTTCTGCCACGCCGCCTCCTCATACTCATCCATAAGTGCGACATACTCTTCGCCCGCACAAGCCCAGCCCTTGATACCCTCGACCATGACGACACTTTTCATCCTCGGATCCTGTTGACTGTTGATGTAATCATCGAACCAGCCTGCTGCACGGGATCCTCGGCCACGTGATGATCCTTGAGTTTCCATTGTCAAACCAGTATCCATTCGGTAGAAGTTGATACATGGAAGGAACTTGATACTAGTTTTGGGTTAAGTGGAAAGAGGAAATATTGCGAACATACCGCAGTACCACACGACCTTCTCCACCCCGGCTGCTTTGAAAAGGGAATATAAAGCCGGAATGGTGGGGTATAAGCTCTGCGCTGGTAAATTGATGGAACCGCGGATGCTTCCTCCCTGTATGCCTTCGTTCAGCGTTCTTTCCTTCCATATTCATGTGCCTTAACTCTATGGTTTTTGAGGAGCTGAATTACCTCGTAATCCGTCCTTCGTAAATCTATAAGCACCAAGTCCTTTTGGGGCTTCTCTGCAGCAAGTAGCATGCCTAGAATTTCTTGTCGCGTGACAGTTGCTGGACTTTGGTTTTTCGGCTTGGGATAGCCAGCGTGCCACGGGGTATCGGTGGCTGGATGCTGGTCATTTGGTTTGTTTGGTGCGGCCATACCCTTCGAGCGATGAGGATGCAAGTGTGAATGATGACTAGCTAAGAGTATACTATTATTGGATTTTATGGGACCAAGATTGTGCTTTAGCAATCTACGTTGCGGTAGAATTACAATCAAAATGGGCCTGAATGAAAAGATGGTTGGATTAATACCGGGATACTTTTTGTTGACTATATATTACTTCGTAGTCTGAGTCGTAGAACAGGAGGATGTCACCGCTAAACGCTCATTGGTTGTTAGTGTTGCGTCGCCAAAGACATCCCTGTCGTACCTTTTGTTGATGGCAATTGGCAAGTACGGTAATGGTAATATTACTGCGGGTTAGGAGACGTGCTACCACTTTTTGTAAAGTAGGTATCCAGGATCGCCCTTCATTGGGAGAAACTTACTATATCTGAGGTTTCCCGAAATTTTTATTGTGCGGCCGGCTATCATTTCTTCTGAGCATCTTCATTGGTTCCTACTGGTTTTCTTTAGGATATTTTATCATCATGGTGCTCTACAATAGCATTGACCAGAGAGTAGTAAGTCACTGTTCAGCTCTTTACCGCTGAACCCTCCAAAGCTCGTACAGACAAGCGCTAGCCATAAGATAGAAGATTGCGGAGAATATTTGCGGATACAAGTAAGGTCTGAAGAAGTTAGGGCGGCGCAGCTGTAGCGCGATGACCTCGGAGACTGGTGATTGGTGTGAGAGTTTGCTTCTTGATTCAGAGATGCAGGATCATGGTGGGATCATACGTACGGGTTGTTGGAAGTATGATCGTGGTCCATGAGAGAGACAGTAGGGACTGCAAGTGCTTAAGCCCCGCAACTTCTACACACAAGGGGCTTATTGTTTGCAAGAGCGGTGTTAACGAAATGATATACACTTCAACAGAGAGCCACTAACCATCCAAAATGTACCTAGTATAGCACCACTCAGGTACCTAGGGCAGTCAATATCAGACCACCACAATCTTCTTGAAGAAAGCATTCTTAGCGTCATCGCGGGCTTGGCTGATCTTGCTGGGCACAAAAATCCACGCCTTTGTGTTCTGGAGGTTGGCAGAGAGTGCGATTGCAAGACCAGACAATTGCCTAATGTCTTAGACAATGAGTCAGATTTCCCACGCTCGCAGGAATGGCACATTGGCAATTTCTCGAATGGCGAATTAGCTACTAGGTCAGTCAATAATTCCGAAAAATTGGACAAAATCAAGCTTGATGCTGACAAGATCAGTACCTATGACGTGGTCTTGATGCCTCAGGTGAGTCCAAAGATGCTGCAATGACCATGGACAAGGCTAATTTTGTACAGAAGGCGACGATGAGCGAGCTTTGGCCGAAAATAGCAGATTATCTCCCGAAGATCCTCAGCCCACAGAGTATTGTGATTGGCAGAAATTCTGCTATCGCAGCAAAATGTTTGAAGGAGTCCGGATGCAAGGTCTTCAACCTGGTAGGCGGCGTAATGCTCGCTTTAACATCTCAAAAGCCCCGTAAATTAGAGGGCAAGAGATTGTTCTCGCATGTTGTCTTTCCCGAGTTGAAACAAAACCTTGGGGCCATCTAACATTGTCCAGGTCGAACAATCTTCAAGACCCTCAGATCTTTCAAGGGAGATCAAAGCACATTTCTGTAGCACTGTTGGAGCTGAGCATGTCAAATCTTATTCGCTAAAGGATATCGAAGCTGTCAAAATGCCTCAGAAATCTGTTGTAATTACTCCCCTAGAAGTGGAGAAGCCACTATTGCCCGTAATGACGCCAAACGAGATGGACCTTTCGAAGCGGGTCATGGTGAAATCTACTGATCTCGTCTGGTTGACTGGAGCCACCTACATGGATGGATCCTCGCCAGACCTGACCTTGGCAAGCGGCTTATCTTGAGCCATGATGGTAGAACAGCCATCTCTTCGATTTATCATCTTAGATATTGGAACCCCTACACATATGTCTCGGTCGGATCGGGAATGACATCCGTAGCAACATAGAAAAAGCGCTTTTCGCAGATGATGTCCCAGACAACAAGGAGTTTGTGTCTAAAAATGATCTTTTACATATCAGTCGCTTTGTACCCGACGACGGTCTAAATAAGCATTTCAGTCAGAGACGAAATCAGCAACCCTGCGAGATGACCCTTGAAGCAGCGTCTCCAGCTCGAGTTTTAGTCAAAAAGGTTGGCGTCATGAACACCATCTACTTCCAACAAGAGTCAGAAGCCCAGACGGAGATTCCGGACGGCGAGGTTGACATGTATGTGAAAGCGGTTAGTCTCAATGCAAAGGTATTCATCAATTCCATTAAAGGGGGACTCCGAGACATTAAAGTATAGACAGGATATATACGTTCTCTCTGGAAAAGTCGAGACCGGAAAAGGCACGTCTGCTATTGGATTCGCTGTTATCGTCAAAGCTGTCGCCAAAGATGTTCAGGACCTGCAACTTCGCGATCGAGTCTGTGTGTTGGCCTTCAACTCATTTAGAACCACTGAAAGGGTACCAGCCTGGGCTTGTCACAAGATGCTCCCAGAAGAAAGCTTCGAGGTCTAATGCCCTCACTGCGATTGCTTTCGTGAAAAGCGCTGACATATTGGATGCAGGTTATGCCCACACTTCCAGTGATATACGGCACAGCTTTGTACGCGCTGGACGATCGCGCACATTTGAGGGCTGGAGAGGTAAATAACAATCACGAGTACCGCTAATTCAGAGCTGACAATATAACCATAGACTATTCTCATCCACTCTGGCGCTGGGGCCTTGGGCCAGACCTCAATAGCCATTACGCAACAGCGGGGTGCCACGGTCTACGCGACTGTGAGCACAGAAGATAAGAAAAGCTTCCTTGTGAGCGAATTGGGAATGCCGCGAAAGAACATCTTTCAGTTCCGGGATATTTCGTTTGTGAATGGAATATTTGCCGCGACTAACGTCCTTGACGGGTGATCTTCTTCATGCCAGTTGGAGATGTTGCGCCAACTTTGGCCGGTTCGTTGAAGTTGGCAAACGCGATATTGTCGATGCAGGAAAGCTTGATATGGATGTTTTCTTCCGTAATGTGACTTTTACCGCCTTTGATCTGACGGAGCTCTATTACCATGAGGACCAATTTTACAAGGACTTTTGGATCAAGTGTGCATAACCCTCCTAGATCACATTAAGCCTTGGCCTGCCAATGAAGTAAAAAGTAAATACAGGGAAGCTCTAGAACTATCTCGCGCTGGAGCAGTCAAGCCTGTTCCTATCAAGACTTTCGACGTCTCGGAGATTACGCAAGCGTATCGCTTTTTCTCTCAGAAGAACAGAGTAGGCAAAGTTGGCATCGATGCAGAATCCGAAAAGCATCGTTCCGGTACGAAATCTCTCTCACCTCTGAAGTTGACAGTAGACTGATGAATGTAGGCTGTTCCTGCACAATACACCGCAACGTTTGACTCCAACAAATCGTACGTCTTGATTGGCTGTTCGGGTGGCCTTGGACGAAGTCTAAGCAAGTGGATGTTCAAACGAGGCGCCCGCAATTTCACGTTCCCTGGGTCTCCACGAAGCCCTGTTCTCGACCATGACCCACAAAGCGTGGCATACCGGTATCCAGCCAAGGTGGCGTGGGACTTGGAACATACACGAGGCGCTGGAAGGCAAAGATGGCCAGGTCGACTTCTTCATCATGACCTCCTCTGTTTCCGGAAGTGTTGGAACTGCAACCGAAAGCAACTACTGTTCTGCGAACGGCTTCCTTGATGCATTTGCTCGATACCGCCAGAGTTTGGGCAAACCAGTTAGCTCCATTGGTTTCGGTATGATCTCTGAAGTTCACGAAAATTCAGAGATTGAAGCATTACTACTTCGGAAGAGCATTCAGCCTCTTGATGAAGAAGGGTTCCTTCAAACATTTGACCTATCTCTATCCGGCACGCCATCAGCATGTGGTATGGAGTACGAAAAGCTTGCCAAATCCCATGTTCTCACAGGCTTGGAGCCCACGACATCCGCAAGGTGGTGGAGAAGGGATTCGACGTCAACAACGGAACCATACAAGACCCTCGGACCATTTTACTTTCCGCGTCCCTCAATGCCAGCTCAGAAGATGATGGTGCGGCGCTCACATCCATCGACGCATCGTGGTCCAAAGGTCTGCCTGCCGCCGTGATCAAAGCGCTCACGACGGAAGCAGCTGGAGCAACGTCCTTGAACGAGGCAGTCCTGGCGCTCGTAATTAGGAGATTTTCATATTTGCTGCTTATGTCGCTGAACAAAGTGGACACGAACAAGGCACTGGCGTCGTACGGAATGGACAGCATGATTGCGCGCCGAGTACCGATCGTGGTTCTGGAGTGTGTTCAAGGTCGATGTTCCGTTTTTGGATATTTTGGGTTCGACAAATCATTTGCACACTTTGGCAGGCATGGTGAAGATGGGGACTTCAGGAAAATAGCGATAGATGAAAAGAAAAGGTGTGGTAGATGTTGCGTCATGAGAGTTCGGGTATGGATAATGCATTTCTATCATTGAGATATATAGACTTGTTGGAAGCTGAGGTGAATATCCAGATTCAGCAATCTAACAGGTGCTTACCTAACTCTTTACTACATACATACCTCAGTACGCTCGAAAAAGAGCGAATGATCAATAACAAGACGATTTGGTTTGCGTTTGGACGTTCAAGGCTGCGGACGGCCTCTCGGTCATTTCCCGACCAATCAAAGTGGGGCAGTGACCACCCGCTCAATAGGGCCTGGATTGTATGATACGCAGTACCCGATCGTGCCGATCCGACCAAATCGCTAATCTCATTGCTTCATCTGGGTACTTAAAACCAAGGTAACATGTACCTACATAATCACAAAGTAGAAGTACCCCCAGCTAGTGGGTACTGAGCTTCTTCCTATCACGTTCCTATGCGTATTATTCACTTGATAATGCCCGAATGAGCGGTCCGGGTTGCTGTTGTTCTCTACGTCGTAGTGTTAGGAGGTCTCATTCTTCCACTATTGTGCGAGATTTCTACAAGTCTGAAACACGCCGTTCCATGGCTTCAATGACGACCTCTCAAGGTGATTTGAATAATACAGCAGCTGCTCGTCCGTCTGCCGTGATCGCCCCGGACCTGACCGACCTAAAACGGACGCTCGCGATCCCGGTTTCCGAGGATGATGCACTGGTCAGGAAAGCCTACCGGCCCTTTTTGCTGGATGATGAGGTCACGAAGAACGACTGGGTATCGGAGCTGGAGCTTAGTACTGTGTTGAAGATGGTGGAGGGAGAATTGAAAAGAAGTAGTGGCGACAGATTGAAGGTGTTGGTGCTTTTCGGGAGTATGAGACGGAGGTGATTTTCTCCCCTTCCCTTACGTCTTTACAGACGAATCCACCGCGGCTTTGACACCATTGCCCCACCATGCTCACTTCCGCGATTGGCGATCAGGTCATATTCACGCCTCCTCGCTTTGGAAGCGGCCCGAATCCTCTTCAGACTTGGCTGTGACGTTCGGGTGTATGATCCAATGGGTCTACCGGTCAAGGATGACGAGCAGCATTCGCACGAGAAGGTGCAAGAGCTGCGACAGTTGAGTCGGTGGAGCGATGGACATATCTGGGTTTCACCTGAGCAACATGGCAACATAGTAAGTCACTTGTTTTGCGTCAATCTTACCCAGGCTGTTTGCCCAATATGGTTTGTAGCCAGCATCTTAACAAGTCCCAGACTGCTGTCTTCAAAAACCAAATCGACTGGATCCCTCTCTCAACCGGCTCGGTTCGACCAACACAAGGCCGGACGCTGGCAATTGCTCAAGTGTCGGGCGGTTCTCAGTCTTTCAATACTGTCAATACCTTGCGAATACTCGGGCGTTGGATGCGCATGTTTACTATACCCAATCAGAGCTCAATACCCAAAGCATACACACAATTCACGGATGCGCTTACCGACGCAACTATGGAAAAAGACCCTGAAGGCGGCAGCAGGCTCATACCAAGTGGTAATCGAGATCGACTCGTGGACTGTATGGAGGAATTCGTAAAGTATACAACCGTCATGAGGCCGCATTTCGATCTCTTTGGCGATCGGTACAGCGAAAGGATTGAGAGAGCAGCAAAGCAACAGGCACAAAAACAGCAAGAGCCAGACCCCTCCAGGACCGCCGAGTCCGCAACAAAGATGAAAAGTGATATAGTCAGTGGGGTGAACATCAATAGCATCTGAGCTCCATCCACATTACTGTTCCTTCGCATACCCTGGCCTCTGCGAGAGGTCAGATACTGCACCATGTCGACATCATGGCGGACAGGACGTTTAATACCATGGTCTAGTTCAGATCACTACATGGTTAGATAAACCCGTACAGCATTTAGATTAGAGGAAACCATGAGTATTAGATGAACAAGAGTATGGAGTGCCCAGCATCTAACATAAACGTCGGGGAGACCACATGACCAACAACATATTTGTTGAGTCCCAGTAGAGGCTATCAATTCCACATTCTCTCTTGGAACAACGACCGAAACTTCCTTCGCTGTAGTCCGTGTCCGCACTGAAAATAATAGGCAACATCATTTCCTGAAAGACACTTTATCGATGAAAAGGACTTCAACTGGAAAGTGAGCACAAGAATTACAGATGAAGATGGATGTTATTTTTTCATTGGCGATGTTGAGGCACGACGATTCTGGACAGATGGAAGAGCTACCTTCGGCGCTTGTGATGCACGTGCTTTCTCGCCGCCCACTTCGGCCTAGCTCGTATTAGATAACCCAAACATGCCGACCTACCTCAATCTGACGACTTACTTCAGCTGCGAAGCGCAATATACCAGACCATCGCTATGGACGATCGTCTTCTGTGTAACTTCCCATCGAGCTCGATGGTAAAAGTCGTCAAGAATACACGCGTCACGTTTTGCTCTGGGCAGCCCCTCGAGCCTCAGGCTTTGGGTTTGAACAAGAAACATATATGAAACCCGATGTACGACCAAGAAAAATCTGCCCAAATGTATGGCCGATCGGCTGAGGAGCACTTTCGGCCTTTGAACGCTCTTTGTGTACAAAAGATTTTCATGTCGGAATCGAGTTATGGAACATGTCTGGCCGGTACCATCATTTCAGCAAACCAGAGGCGAGCGAAAACCACTAGTCGGGGATCTTGCTGAAGATTTCAAATGACCCATAATCTCATTGTAGACGAATGTCTTTCCATGAAATAAACCCGTTAACTGAAATTCAAGGTCCGCGGGCTTCTCCAGTCTCGTGACAACCTCAAGGCTACCTTAGCTTACCTTACCAATGATATCGAGAATGTTTTTATGATTGGAAGCAAGGACAACAGCAAGGACAACTCAAAACATCAGTACTACGCCTAAGAAACACGGTCTACGGTTCTACATCTACGCGCCGACTCTAAATTGGTTGCACAATTGCTCGTTTAATCCAACCCTTTGCCACCTGCTTCTTGTTGTTCCGTTGCTTCCGCTTTGCCTCGGTAGGGAAGAACCTCTCCAAGAATCTCATGCGCTCGTGATCGAGATTGTAAGAGTCCGCTGCCATCACAGTCGCCTGCCGGCACAATGGACACTGAGGATTCAGACGACGCTGAAGAGTTATAGCACAACAAAACCAGAGAATATGGCCACAACTCAGACGGGCTGCATATCTTTCTTAGCTGCGATGTTCAAAAATGTCGCTATTAAGTACGAAGAGGGTTGCTTCTTACTAGGCTTGAATGCTAGATCTAAGCATATCGGGCAACTGTAGTCCTCTATCTGAGGAACGGTTCGGATAATTTCAAGCATAAAGAGAGATCCGGTGGCATCAAGAAAGGGTCGCAACTCATCGAAAGTGTCATCTAATTTGAGGAAATGTAAGAAACTTGGACCGACTCTAGCACAGACAACATTGTTTCAGCTGGCGTGTAATTAGAAGCTTCTCAGGAGCAAAATCAGATACTCACTCAATGCAGGTTCCAGATTTTAATAGGTTCACAGCCTGCACAACAGCTAGCTGACTGTGGTTCACGAAATGTTGGAAGTCCAGACAATCCCTAAATGACGAAAGCAATTCCCCAAGGAGTGTGTGGTGCTTTTGGCGCAATGGAACCTTTGCGACTGCATTGTAATTTCAATGTCAGTCTCAACGTTGCACGTACCTTTGCTGACTTGGGGGAGGGTTGAGTGACCGAGAGTCAAGGATGAGCTGACCTTTTTGATCTCCAAAACCTGCGTCTGCAGCTTCAACAGCCGCTGTATTGGACCGCATTACTGTTTAGTATCATGATTCGAGTCACCATGGGTTTTCAGAATGTTCGCATCCAGGAAGTGCTGTAAGGATTCTCCTCCACATATCAAGGTCGGACTTCTGGCCGGAAAGCTTTATTGGTGTCGTCACTTCGCCAAGGCCACGGCCAAGCCGTTGTATCGTCTCGTCCATCTTGTGGACCTGTGCCCGTTGAATAGTACGAATATCGATGGCGTGCGCAGTAAGGGTGTTGATGTAAGCCTTTCCAGATGTCAACGGTATTTTCATCCTTTGAAGCTGACTAGGGAGATTTTCAGACTTATCGAATCCGGCTTTCAATACGCTCGGACCTGCCATTCTTCGCAAACCCTTTCCGTAGCGTCTGACAGGCTAACCACCCTCAATTCCCGCTTCGAGTCGACAAATCCATGATTGAAAGTCTCGGTGGTTGATGTGCGAGGGTCTTCGTTGGCTAACCATGATAATGTCGGCCCGGATTGAGCTATGTATGGCTTCCGGGCCCTAACCGGCCAATGAGTCGTAAATTATTCGTGCTTGATTATGCAGAGAATCATTGGTCCTTCAAGCCCACAATTTGACCATGGTATCGATAGGCAAATACAAGTTCAACTTGGCCCCCGAAGTCGAAGGCCGGGTCAACTGGATAGACCCTTTAGCCGCATGAAGTAAAAGGACTTTCAGTAGCATGAGACTCAGTACCATGAAAACCGCTTTCATTAATTAGTTCGCACTCGCCATCTAAGCCCTTGCCGGCGTCTTCATCGCACATTGATCGCAGCTAGGACGGATCAAGCCCTATTGCAAGCCTGTTTAAACACGTCAGAAGTGAGCAAGCATACCGTACCACATATAGGGACTTGAAAAGGACATACATCTGCTCATTGTTGCAACATAACCGCGTCGAAGTTTGGCGCCTGCTACTTTGCGAACGCTTGGAAAACCGACCACATTGCAAAAAGGTAAGCCGGTGACTGAAGGTTAGTAGTTCGGGTACAGCAGAACCAAATCGCACTCTTAAGAAGGAGTAATTTTAGGCTCCCGTTTGGCTGACACAAGGTTTCTGCAATGACAAGGGCTGAAGCGGAAAGGGGCTTTGACCACATGGGATCAATTGGCATGCCAATGATACTCAAATACTTGTCAAGGTACAGCAAATCACAAGTCTATGGTGACAATCATCGCCAAGTCAAGTGGTATGAGGCCTGTGTCATGTCTCAGGCTGACCGAGACCCAGCACTCAGCAAAAGATATCAATTTCTTACCATGTACCAGATATGTCGGAACGCTCGTCTTGAACTATGAAAAACCCAGATTTAAGGCGAGGCGCAACTAAGTTCTCGTTCAATGCCGGTTGTGCCATATCGTCCCATGAAGCTGGGAAAGTCGTAGCCTGTTGCTGTAGTTATGTGGCATGCTTTCTACGCCCTCATGCTTCTTCGATGGAGCAGACTCAAGGGCAAGACGACGAGGAAGAACTCAGAAAGAATTTCGCATCTCGACAGGTTGCGATTTTATTGAATTTGAAGCCTCCTTGCTAGAAGTTTTCATCCGTTGAAGTAGAAGAACGTACATTTCGAACAAAGGCTTGTATCGCTATTTGAAATTTTCATTATCTCAAGAAGACTGGAATTTTTCCAAGTATTCTACGGCTTGCAATCTATTTCTTCAGAATCTTTACCTCAGCTAAATCATTATCCCCATTCACAATAGATATCAAGACAGTTCGCTCCGTGCTCCGCACATCCGTGATGATTGATGCAAAAGCCCCAACAGTAATGCACTTCGAAGGACTGCTTTGGCAGCCATTGACAACGCACCTATCGGACCCTTTCGCGTTCGAGCCGACATGGCGGTCGAGACCTGATTTTTCACAGATGCATACAACCTGTTCAGCGCGACTATCATCACAACGAGGATTGAACTGGCCTCCTTGAATTTGCACTCTATTTTAGTATCTGCAAACACTGCCCTCGAGCTCTCAACGACGGCCGGCGCAATATTGGGTCAGGTCGTCTTTGGCTGACTAGCCGACAAGTTGGGGCGTAAAAAGACGTACGGTCTGGAATTTATCATCCGACTGATTGAGACATTCGGAAAAACCATCAGCGGTTCTGGCCCTGGCCTTGCGATCTTGGGTCCCCTAATCTTCTAGCAAGTCATGATGGGTGTAGGTGTGGGAGGTACTCGTAGCTGCCCACTGTCCCCTGTCATCACTGCGGAATCTCGACGGTCAAATGACGCAGTGCTTCGATGCATTCTGTCTTTGCAATCTACAGTAAGTACATTCTTGAGGGATATTGAGAAGTGTTCTTGCTTAGCTGTGCAGTCGAGCAAGACTTTGGAAACCTTGAAGCGACTTTATTTTTCTTCATCTGTGTGATGGCCTTCAAGTGCGACACGAAACGTGAGAGGGCGGCCGATAAGATGTAGAGAATCATCATCGTCTTGGTGCTCTGGCAACCCGTCATTGGGGCATTGAATTTTCGCCTTACCATCCCCGAGACTCCTCGTTATACCATGAATATCACCATGGACATGGAGAAGGTAAAGGCAGAGAGCGATGCCTACCTCTCCGGCAAAAGAGCCGATAACGCCAAGGTTACCGATGAAGCTCTCGCAAAAGCCAGGCCGATAGCAGCAGGCCCGAAGGCTACTTGGACAGAGTTCTGGCAATACTATAGATGATGGCGTTACGGCAAGTTCTCCTTGGTACTACTGACTCCTGGTCAACATTATAATGTCGATCCTTACAGAAGCTATGAGACTTAAAGAATTGTCTAGACATAATTTTACTAGACTATGACGCTCCTGAACCGTTTCTCAACGACTTACCTTGACCGCCAGAATCTATGCTTTCCGTGGAATCAGACCCATCATCTTCCCGTAAGTGATGTCACGCAGCAACCATATGACTAACTGATTCTTAACCGATAAGATACCAGCAGTGACATTCTACCCTGAATGCTTGATCATTCGTTGAGCCTAACCATTGGTCGCTAACACGCCATCAGCCTTCTTCACTGACGCTGCTGCTCCTCAGCCCAAACTCATGTCCAAATCTATCCCATTAACAGGCGTGATTGAGAAGTGTTTTAGCGCTGTATTGTGCATTTGCCTTGTAACCATCGGGTGCAGTATTTAGATCAAGGTCTTTTGATTAGAGCGCATTGAAAGCCGTGACTGACGTGCTGATTGTGGCTGCCCCAGGATTCTCTCTATTCCTTTGGGATTTCTGATTGACATAAAACAACTTCATTCTGTGCACGCAAACAGCCAAGGTCTGCTGCGTAAGGGCTCCGGGAAGGCATTCTCAAGCAGCCCTATTGCTGTTCAAAACCAACGGGTTCGGCCACTCTATCGCGCCGTTGCAACCAACATTGTCAAGGGAGTGTCAGAGCTACAGATGAATATAACAGATTCTTGTCTGCAGGCCGTCTGCGTTGAATAACCAACAGAGGAATCGAAATGAGCTCATCTCTGATTAAACTCTCGTAGCCTTCGTTCATAGAATATACTGAGTTCACACCTTCCCGGCATCCCTTGCACTCTTTTCCACATCAACGTCTTCAAACAAATACCGTTCTGTTCCTCAACATGAACCTGAAACCAGCTCATCGTGCCATTTGTTAATACATCAGTACAAACGTTATTTGAGCAACACTCATCAAACGCTCCAACATCTGGCGTCGGAACAAAGTCTATCATGCCACCGCAAAAGCTTCAATGGGTTGTATCTCGCAACTCAAACTTTCAGAACCAATCGATACGAACAGAAAATACCACTGCGGTAGAAGATGGCAGAATTTACTGTGACAAGAACCAGGGCGATACTTGATATCGATACAAGTACGGGAGTGATTACATCCATCCAAAACAAGTCATTTCCAATAAATTCAATACATCTCTCTACCTTAACCTGTCACGGTTTTGTCAACTAAAACCAATAATGAAAGAGGATGTATCAGCTGTAAAAATAGCGTTCGATTTGCACACAATGTATGTATGTAGCTCAGCCGTTTCGGGTCGTGCACCTTCGGTATCCTTGGGCATGTATGATAAATTACCGCTGTAGTGTATATGCACCCACCATATCTCTACCCGGCTTCGTGTTGTAGAGATGATGGAGAGAGTTTGCCTTGAAAGACTTGCAAGCAGGTTGTAAGAAGAAGAAAAAATGGATTGGTATGTCGAGGATAAAGGGGTTCGGGAGTGTGAGGCTGTTGCGTGCTATAGATTAGGTGCTGGTGATTATGTGCAAGGCATTCAACGCTTGAAGTAAGAAGAAAGAGAGTCTTGGCTGCGAATGATGGCCAAAGGGGCTCGATGGTTCTAAGCGGCCGAAAGGTACGCCCACTGTGAGATGCATCTTTGTCGAGCTTCTGCCATAGATCCGTTGGTGCTTAGCGTGGACTCGGCTTGTCTGTTCGAGTCGAAGCACACAGCATCAAGAAGTAGTGGCTATTGGCAAATTGCATCAGAACGTCCATGATCCACAATTGGTGCGTAGTTAGAAAAAGTTATGTTGATGCGTATTTTTTCTTGTTTTTGAAACATATACATATACATCACCGCCACTCCTGATCCTTCTATCCCCGCCTCTTCCCAAAGGCCTTCACCACATATATCAGCCCAAGCAACATGGGCACCTCATTCAACGGCCCAACCGTAGATACAAGCGCCTGATCGCTGTTAGCGTCAAATGTAGCAACAGCAACCACGATCGCAAGCTCAAACTTGTTGCCCACAGCGGTAAAGCTCTGCGTGGCGGAGAGCTTGTAGCCAAAGCCTGTTTTGTGCGTTACGAGCAAGGTGAAAAAGAAGATGGTGCTCTCGACGTATGAGGGTCAGAAGCAGCTGTTGGAAATAGGGGAGATGGTAATCTCCGCCTTCATAGGGCTGATAGGGCTGGGGCCGCTAGTAGAGTTTTACTAGATAGACTCCTATCAAGCTTCAACCTACATACCAAAATGCCCCATATGATCTCGTCCTCCATCAGGAGCATATGTGCATGTGTATATATTGGTTGAACTATTGTAGGAAGCTACGAAGGTAGGAAGGAGGTGAAAACTCTGAACCCCCTAGCGCCAGCCCCATAGGGCTCGGAGCGGAGTTACTAACCACAGGGGTAGCAGTACTGGCACCTGTTTCCAACAGGTGCCAAAGATTACCATCAGCGGAGGGTCGACTCGCACGACGGATACGATATAGTGGACGACTTGATAGCCCTGCGACGCGAAGAGACTAGGATTGTGAAGAGGAGACCGATCAATGACCATGGAGCTGCCCATTTCAGGAAGACCTTGTCGTACCGGGATACACTGAGGAAGTTACGGAGGCCGAAACGGGTGATGATGGCTGCTCGGATGGGTATGCCGAGGAAGGCGGCAACGCTGGTTGCTACGGTTGTGTACGAGATCGTGACCTGAGAGTTGGCGTGGCTGATAACCTAAATGAACAACAGGGCAAGCGCAGCGTAGAGGACCATCTGGAGGATCGAGTTAACGGCGACTAGGATGGTGCAGTACTCATTGTCTCCACCGGCTATACCAGTCCAAATGAGAACCTGCCGTGGGGCATGTCAACTACGGCATTAATTGTGTTATGCCGAGAAGGAGGTTTACCATTACGATGTATCGAGCCAGTCCTACTAGAATCAATCCTTCGCGGAGCCCGCTCTTGTCTGGTAAGAATGCCCAAGGAAGACCGAGCTAACACTTCTCAGCCTTTTGCACGTGGCGTTTAGAGATACGGAAGACTCACCATCAAGAAAGGAGCTACGAGCCAGTTCATTACAATGCGGAACGCATTCTGGATCCAGATTCCGTTTCCGGAAAACCTGATGCAGCGTCTCCAACTGCACTTTGCACAGAATCGGGTACATCATCACAAGCAAACTGATGGCTGTTGCAATCAACACGACGCTGGTAATCAACATGAGCTATACTGATGGTGTAACTCCCCCATGGGTACAGATACTCCGACAGATTTACCCTTTTGCAATGCTGGACCGGTGTTGGGGACGAAGTTGCCGAGGACGATTCCTATAACCACGGCCAGCAGTATCCACAAGGCCAAGAACCGATCCAGCCAGCCCAGGCCTTTGCATACGGAGCTTTGTCGGGAACGATGACTGCCTCAATCCATTATTTTTCGGAGTCTTCGGCTGATTCAGGGGTTTGCGGGACTTGACAGTATCTTTCGATAAGGGTAACTCGATCGTGCTGGATTGCTGAGGAATATAAGGGTTCTTGAAGAGCGATGTAGATGGTGTTATGGTGTTTCTTGGTGGAAGGATGTTGTCGCTGTGTAACAAATTTGAAATCCGAAGAACTCATAGAAGCGAATCTTGCTATTATTGTTGTTGATCTCATGAATAGAGATCAAACTCGATCATAAAGGAGTGTGGAGTTTGCAGAGAGTCAGTCTGCCCAATTAACGAAAGCCAGTGACATCCTAAGCCTCAGGCGCGTTAGGAGCGGAGCTCCGGTTACCTAGTTGGTAGTTTTTCTAGAAATATAGGTACCGCTATCATGCTCATCAACATCACCTTTCACGATTCTGATGATTGGTTGTCGTCACCTCCATGGTACATCAATTTTATGGAATCCTAAGGTTTAGGTCTGGAAGGTTCATGTATCTTGGTATTTTCCCGTTGTTTCTTTCGGCGCTCGACCGCAGTGGTCGTTAGAGAAGTACCTTGGTTGTTGACGAGCTCGGCCCACTGTCCGTGGAGCTTTTCCCAAGTCAAACATTGTAGCTTCTCTGAAGGTGTCGGAAGAATATCTTGGAGCATTTCCTGCCCTCGTATACTTCTTAATTCATAGACTTGTACAACGCCGAGTAGATTAGATGGAGTCACGGAAATTAGAAGACTTCAAATACCGGCTCCTCTTGATCGTATAGTTTTCGGCTGCTTTCAGAATAAGCCAATTTTACTTCATGTTCCGGCTTCATGCCACGTTCGCTCTTTCCAGGCCGTCTACTACGATTTAGGCTCAATCGTCTTGGAGATCTTATTCCGAACTTCAGCTTCTCGCAGTCATCATAGCTAATGAATTGCCTCCTTTTGTGTAGGAATGATCTTGAAGAAGTGAAAGTCTCAGCTGTTCAATGAGTCACCATTTTCTACCCGCACACTCGAAGCGTGGCTAATTGCAAGCCTTTCGAATTCATGGATCACGGTCCTAGCTGTAGCATAACGAGCTTCTTTCATCGACAAACTTTGCCAATCAACGTTGCGGCACCTCATGTTGATCCGAGCATACCAGTTGTCAGCGTCTTCTACCCAATTCGGCGTTAAGAACCGCTCTATAGGCGACGCGGAGGACGGTATTGCAAGTATTCTACATATGTCGAATGTGAAAGCACCTAATGCAAGCGGGTCTTTCATGGATTGTTGTAACATCTCCGCAAAAGCCACGTGGGATGCGTATGGGATGAATCCTGACTCTGGCGTTTCGAGGTCTATGTAATCCGTTTGCTGCACAAGCGCACTTGAAGGCTCTTCACCATGTTCACGAGTTTTATTCGAGCTATAAGAGAGGAGTGGTTTTACTGCTTGACCACGATTGATCCCCTGACTTTTGTCGGAAGGTTCCTCTGCAGGTATGACAGGTCTGAAGTTCGAAGGAGAACTTATTCTTCTGAGTCGAACTTGAGTAAAGGGGCCTCTGGTATCCGCAAGGGCTATCATTGGTAAGTGTGGGTCGACATCCATATTTCCAGGTAAGAAGTCAATAACTCCTGCTTTCGCCTTGTGGCTGATATCCGAGAAGATGGTCGTAGCGGGAACGATGTACCCTGTTCCTAACAGAGCCATACCTGCCACTAGGGTTCCGTACAGATCTCCAGTGTCAGAATCAACTACCCAAGAACCAGAATCTCCAGGTTCTGGCTCAACGTTAGCAATACTACCAAATGTGTACGTCGGTGCATGGCGTACCAAATTGACCCGTCAACAGCTGTACAGACCACGTAACGAAAAGTTTAGTCCCAAACTTCTCCTGTATAGTAGATTCAAAATTTACTCCCATTCCAACTAAAACCCCACGTCTTGTAGCAACAAGAACGTTTCCCTGTGGCTGCTTTTGCGAGATTTGTGTGACGGAGAAGGGTTCGGCATCGAGACGGCCTCTGATCCGGTTGGTGAGAAGGTGCGTGCAATCGTTTAGTTCTACTAACGCCCAGTCGTAAGAGAGGCCTTCGGTGGTTTCCTCGGGAAAGCAAGCAACGGTGCCCAGTAGTGTTGCTTGGGGTTCGTGAAAAACTCCGTCATGAGAGACTACCAACAACATTTAGTAACAGTTGAATGACTTGAGCCCTTCCGACGTATACCTTGATCATTGTTATTTGTCGCACCAGAGAAATTTGCTATGAGCTCCCTGCGTGTGGACGAATTCTGCTCATCTTCTGTCCCGGACCCTTTGGTCATCGGCTTCAGCTCTCTTTCATCGGAGCAGTCGTCAGACCAGCCGCTGTCTGATTCTTCATCGCCACTACTATCGTAGAAACGAACAGTAGCACTGGATTCAGCCACTGGTGCTACACAGTCTTGATTAAATGCATGAGCAACAGTAAGCCCAAAAGGTCTTCCGTCAATGATCACAACACCGCCCAAGGTTGCACGCTTGCTAGAGCCATTGATTACAAGACCTACTCCACAAAGGTTGGTGGGAAACCCCTGAGAACCTTGAGAATCAAGAACAGCGCTTTTGGGAAAGACGAGGCCACATTCGTGTCGTTTAGAGCGTGCTAGCGGTTCGATTTCAGACTCAACTGTCAAGGTCTTGAAATTATGCTGCTTCAGATCAGCTAACTATAAGTGCTGTTTCAGCCGTCCCTAACTTACTTTCTTCACCATGCCAGATACCAATTTCACGCTTCGGTTAAGAACGATCGGAATTGGATGACAAATAGCAATCGTCGGGTGCGCACACTTCTGGTCGTAACCAATCATGTAACAGTGCAGAATAGGGGGCTCCCGAATACTTAAACCTTTGAAGATATTCTGATCAGGTCTTCCCAATGCTTCCTGCAGTGTATCTCGTAGTTCCCCCCAAATGGAAGCCACTTGGTCCACTATGCTCCATCGACATCGACCATGTAGACTGCTCAATTGCACGCCAAACGATTTCTCATACTCTGGTCTTGTAGGTTTGAAAACACGGGCTGCTTTTCCTTTAACCTTAGAGATTTCTCCAAATGGAGATGTGAAGGTCTGTTTTGAAGGTACTACTCTTGAAGGGCTTGGAGAAGAACCACAATACTCGGAGCCTACCGCTGGTGCAGTCCTTGGGAGCATCGAAACAGTTAAAGACATTGACAATAGTAATACGCCATAAAGTAGGCAAATAGGCTACAACAGCCCTCCAAAAAAATTAGTATCTTTTGTGTCGGTATGGTCGGCGCTTATCCAAGGGCTATGGTTGCTGGGACACTTGATTGGATGACGCTTGAGTGACGAGGCTGGACAACTTTCATAAGGCTTCTGGTCCAAGTATTCAGCAATTTCTACCTCATATAATTATCTTGGAGTTTGTGGTAGTAGCATCGTTGCTTCGTTCTATGCCATGGCAACGCTAAGGACAAGACCACAGTGTTTGGGTCCTGAAGATGTCCTTTTGCCACCAGCGGGCCCCTCTGAGCTCTCCGATAGCTTGAAAGGCACGATCTGTGAATGTTTCTGGGGAGGAATTCTAGGGACTCTTCCACAATACGACTCCTATTTTCGGTGAGAGGTGGTGCAAGACCATTGAATACAGACTGATTCGAAAAGAGCATTTTCAAGAGAATGTCGGCTGGCCGGCAAAAATCTGCCCATCAGAACTCTTCGCAATCTACTTTCCCTTGTGGAATACCTCAAGTCTCGAAACTCCTGGCGCCGTAGAGATCTCATCGAGTTTTTTGACTCCAGTTCTGACTTCTCAAGCTCTGAAAATTGGCAGAAGTACGACGCTATTGATCTTGCCATACGCCTTTGGTTAATGCTCAATGTCCAGCGGCGTCAGTCGTGGAATGTTGGAATCAGGACAAGCACTTACTGGCCAGAGGACTGGAGTTTAGAACAAATGATCGCCAATCTATTTCCCCGTCATCATCCTTACGCACTAGAAAAGCCACGGTGGCCTCACACGCTCAATGCCCGAATGCTAGAGCATATTGGCAATTTCAAGATTGTTTGGACTGATGACTTGCAAGACCATCTCTTGCTCGACGAGGACGATAGATCCATCCGGTTCTACCACCATGCAACTGTTCTCAATGCGTTCGTTAGTGGTACAGCCGATGGGTGTCTGCCAAAAGATTTGCTGGCAGAAACACTGCAGACTTTGGCTCTTCTGTTGCCTTCACGGGTCAACCGAGACTGCAGAAGATGGTTTGAAAGACAATTGCAAGCAGCAGCGAAGCAGCGAGGTAAGGAGTAGATATCATCTGGGCTGTGAATATATGTAGCTTCACTAACGGATACCGCTAGGTTTAGTGGACCCACAAGCCGGAAATCAAATCTTACATTTCGAGGGCCGGTTGCCCAGGACATACAAATATTGGGGCGAGCGACTTTCTATAATCAAGAATGCCCTGGATGAAGCAGAGCCGAGTACTCTCTATCAGTGGTGGACGGACAAACGGAAAGGCGTTCAGAGATGGACCTTCTGGCTCGCTGCAATTGCTCTATTACTGACCGTCTTCTTCGGGTTGGCTCAGACCTTGCTCGCTGCATGTCAGGTCTATTTGATGTTCAATCCACCCATGCGCTAAAGCATCTAAGAGAATGGGCTCGAAAGGTAAGTTCTGTATACAGAAAAAGACATAAAACCATTACACCATTATACCGGCGCCATTAGGCGTATTGAACCCAATATAATGTAGTACTCACTACAACACATGTAGGCAGAAAGTTCTATTTATTTTGGCTAAGTCTCACTGTGTAAGGGATTCCCAGTCCTCGGTTGCAATTTGCTACTGTGGGACAAGGTCAAAACTTACTGGTGACCTTTCTACGCATGACACAAAACCCATTCTCTTACATCTACGACTCGAGTTGTCGACAAGAAGTTTCCTGCCATTCAGCGGCAGTAAGCTACCCGTCCATTGATTAAACAATATACTCACGAATCGTTAATCGCATATCAATACTCTCGATTGAATGCTCAACAACATGAGATTGAAATTGTGTTCTTCTGTTCTTTTTCCGTCCTTTCTTGTTGTTCTTATTTGACAATCTTGTCTGGACTCCTTCCTACTTCCTACAGGAACTTATATAGAGCAAGAAGACGACAGCAAGACGGCCGGCTAGCCTAGTCATAGTATAACCTAGGAATTACTTCATGATTGATATGTCAGTTAATATATAGGAGTGAGTACTCGATGGATGAAGGCCCAAGTTCGCACTTTATTCATGGGGTTTGTTGGGCCATCAATGAGGGCACCCGTTCATGGATTATCGTTTAGATTCATGATTGGGATAAAACCATGGATTGGTTGCATCATAAGGTATCAATCAGTAAGTTGAATATGACAAAGCGTTAAGAACATCAAAAAATTGAAGAAGTGTTTCAACATGAAGAATACTATTTACAAGATATGGGACCAGACTAAATCGTGAGGATAGAGCCGTAGTCTTTCGCCTCAGTCATTTATCAACCGTATTGTTCAGAATAGAACCTATCCCCAGGGTCGAACATTCGAGGGTCCACTTCAGAATATCGCGGTACCATTCACGTGCGTACTGACACCACCTGTGTTCCGATATCAGCGATGAGCTTCTCAGCAAGATTTTAAGAGGTTTTACCAGGAACATTTGCCGGGGCACTGGTAACAAAGAAGAACCACCTATTCCTTTCCCGACATTTTTGTGCAAGCTTCTCGAGATCAACCATTTCGCCGATAGGGCTACCCCACAATGCAAGGAGGTACTCATGCAGGTAGTACTCTGAAAGGTGTCAACTATGCATGTGTAAATTATGGTGTCTTCTTACCTTTATTGGATGGCCATGCCTCAAAAGCAGGAGCATCCCCACCAACAGCGGCAAAGTAGCAGTCGTGCAACCAATCCAGCATCTTCTCCTCTTGGGCGACACCAGCATATCTCTGTCCGTCGTCTGGCCCGAAGTGGTGAGGGCGTACAGCTAGTTGATTCCGCTCTTCAGACGTTTTGCTGTAGTACGATTCGATAAAGCCACTGCGGACGAACAGAATGTCCCCAGGCTTTATATCTCCACCTTGCGCTTCTGGACGAATGTCAATTCCCTGGTCCTTGCCACATTGATAGAGCTCTTGGTAGGAGATTGGATGAGCTTCATATGAATCGTATTGTATGCCCTTCTTATGCGCGTAGGACCGGTAGTCCAGCAAGACACCACGGCCTGCAATCCCATGCTCGGACCAATGGTGAATGGAACACTTGTCATTTGCCTTGGGCCCTATGATATCTTCGCCATGGGTGTTGTTGTAGAAGGTAGCGGAAGCCATATGAGCGACCTGTGAAGGCTTAGCACCCTGACAGAGTATATGAGTGAAAAGTCAGGACGAACATGTCTAAAGCCATCCCATTGAGTACCACTTTGCGTATTAAGAGTATATTTGTCGTCGTAGGCCATGTTCTCCATAAGCGGCTTGATCTCATGATGAAAGGATTCTCGACCGAAGCCGGGAACTTCTGGGATGTTCAATGGCAAGCTGAGAGTCCGGTTTTAGCGGGATGACAGCGACAGGGAGTTATGTCGTACTTTAGCGAAACCATCTCTCCGGTCCTAATTTCTGCAGCGGCAGCCTTGACTCTCGTAGGAGTGAGCAGGTTCAACCGGCCTAGCTATCGTCGCCATTAGTACTTGGTAACACCAATCATCGACGTTGCCCATACATAGTCATCCTTCCCCCATACCCAAGCAGCTCCTGGGGGAGCATCTGACCGCTGGGGAACCTCCTTGCGGGTGGGGAACTTTGTACTTTCTGGATCGAAGGGAATGGTGGTGGCAGTCTTGTTCATAGTCACAAAGTCTTTAACTTGGGCCAATCGAGATTGAGCCGTCGACATGCTGTCTGCCATGTTGAAGACTGTTTTGGAAAATGTCGAGGGCTTGGAATGTCCCCGCTGTTGACGCGAGAACTTGAGGAGATGCCTCGGACCTATTCGAACGACGTTGAGAAGACATTGAGCGGGGCACAGGTGCACTAGATGGGGCTATCGTCATGATTGTCAGTGATTATTACGTCGGCGGCTCTGGATTGCGGGGTTTATCGGAAAAGGAAAAGGGCTTAGCGGGCTTCGGCAGCTAGGGCGACTGCCCTAAAGAGATCTAAGGTATGGTACTGTACTCCGTACTGTAGATAAAATTATTATTTGGAGTGAGGATAACGGATTTTGTGTCCCTGGCAAAGAGCTGAGCGGCCTGTCTCTTTCGCAGGGCCAGTTCAAGATTGCATGCTGACATTATAGGTCTCTGAGATTCTGTTGATGGTTGATATGAAGTCTGAAAGCTCGACTACACAACTAAGTCGGAATCAATTGCTATCTTGCCAACAACAACTTACTTCCAAACCTTCTCAGTTCGAGTGCATACTAATAACTCTCATCGACGTCCCTAGCCTACGTTCAACAGTCTGGTGACCCATCGGATATTTATTGTTGTCAACTCAATCGACCCTTACCAATATGGACTCCTCCCCCGACCAAACCACTTCCACCTACCCTGCTTCCCAGCCTTCCACGACCCAACATGCTCCCTCACTGCCCTCCTCCAGCACCCTCCCTTCTCCTCTTTCTAATCCCATATCGACACCCCTGATTACCTCCACAACCTCCTTCGTACGCACTTACATGTCCCAACCCCATTTCGACGCCTCCCATGATTACGCCCACATCCAGCGCGTCCTCGGCCTCTCCCACCACCTCCTACGCGTCGAGCAAGCTACCCACCCCTCCATAACTTATAATCCTACCATTATCACGCTTGCGGCACTCCTGCATGACGTTGGAGACCGCAAATACATCTCCCCTTCTCGTACAAGCAGTGAGGATCTGAACACTTTAGTGCAAAGGAAACTGCTTTCCTTTGGTGCGGAAAGCGAGCTCGCGGGAGCCGTGCAGGCCGTTGTTTCGGGCGTATCTTACAGCACGGAAAGAAAAAATCCCTTGTTAACCCAACGCACCCTGCTTACTCACCCGGAGCTGGCTATCGTACAAGACGCGGATAGGCTTGATGCAATTGGTGCTATTGGAATAGGTAGGACGTTTACCTATGGTGGGGCGAAAGGTAGCCGAGGCATGGAGGAGACAATAGAGCATTTTACGGAGAAGTTGGAGAAATTGGAGGGGATGATGAAGACGGGGGAGGGGAAGAGGATGGCAAAAGAGAGAACGAGGAGGTTGAGGGAGTTTAGGGGTTGGTGGGAGGAGGAATCGGTTATTGGATTGGGGGAGGAAGTCAGTATTGAAGGAATAGCGTAAAGAGCATATCATGAACTCACTTTACTGTGTCGAGATCTGTCACGCTGGAGGTATGAAAGGCAAGGACATTTTTTCGCTGATGATTCTGAATATACAATTCGCTGGCTTCTGCATTCCACTCAACAGTCCATCTTCACCTCTACAACTGAAGTCCCCATATTCGTCCTTCCAGCCTACCATCTCCACATCATCTACCTTCTATCTACAGCAACATAAAATTTCGTCACCAATCATTCGAACCGTCAACTTCCCACCCAAGAATAGAGTCTCTGAAAGAGCAAGAAATTTCCACTTGAACATCAAGGGCGAAAATCCGAGTGAAGAACTAACCACTTGAGAGAGGAACCTTCTACAAGAGAAGTGAATTTTTCACGAATGAAAGAGACATCTGGAAAAGAAGGTCTTTCTTCAGGAGAGATTGTGTTTCCGTTCACCGCATGAGTGTCTAGGAAATCAGGTCTTTTTCGGGTCTACGACTTAGGATGCAGAAACTTATATGACCTTCTGAAATGAATATAACTATGATTCGAAACGGGAACGGAACGGTAGCCGTGAGATGTGCATAATAAAGATGGACGTATTGCATGCCAATTGTTTGACAGAACGGTTACTGTCAGCGCTAAAGTGCTCATCTCTCTTAAGGATGTCTAGGAACATTCTATACCTACCTTACTACTACTCCATACAACGCACAATCATCACAATTTGACTCTCCGCTTCCTCCATGATAATCTCCCTCATGTAACCTTTTGCAGGCTTCTTCACCGCCGCACTCGCTACCGAGAGGATCTGACCCCTCAACACCTCGATCCTAGCCTCAGACATTGGCGGAGCTGATCCATGGCTTGTTGAAGCTGTCGTAAGGATATGCCCGACTATGCTCGAAACGTCATCTTGGCGAGTGATATACTCCAGCCCAGATTACTCGACAAGTTTTCATGTAACTGCGTTTTCATTGCATGCAGGAGATCCTTGCAATGATGATGCACGTCGGGGTACGTAGAAACGAGGTCTACGACTTCGTTTGCCATGGTGTACTGAAGAGAAAATAAGAGCTGGAGCCAAGCGAATTGATGAGGTTTCTACCAATGCCTCCGGGTGGCTTCCGGCCAAATCTTAATGTTATCAGTCCAGCGAAGCAGAGACTCGCTGTTTTTGATTGTCTAATTTATGGGGCCTTTAGTGGTATAGTGCTATCAGAAGACCGTGATAGTGGGAATATGATAAGCATAGTCTCGTAGGCCGCTCTCAGAAAAAGGCGGTTGTTTTTCTCCAACGTTGCTCTCATATCTTTCCTAGCATATCCATCTTTGGGCGAAGTTCTCTGGCGCTTCTTCCGCCATTAATTAATGTTTCTTTATGCAATCCTCTAGAGTCGTTGGAAGACCTCTTGCGCAAAAAGTTTCAGGAGTGTTTAAGAATATTAAAATATCAAGAACCGGCCAATCGACTTTCAAGATAGACATCTGCTGAACTGCGTTGTAGAGATGTGACACATGCAAAATGGACCGCAAAGCCTTCGATACCGCAATATCAACGTCGTGCATCATTATCATAAGTGAGAAATATGTGACACCGCATAGAATCGGATGCTGTAGCTTCAGACGGAAGGGTCAACATTCCCTATGCAATCGTGAGCGGGCTTGCAGTAGTGTCGTCTCGTCCTATCAAGTGTGTCGCTGATAATCCATTCTTCGACGAAAGTGTGTCGTTTCGAATCGGATCATCATTCCATTTGGGGCTCTGCTGAGCCGTGCAGTTACGGAAATCATTTGATGTAATCGGATTCTAGCAGCGTGCACAATAGCCTTTAGCTCGTCAAATGCTTTTCCACTCTCCGCACGATGAAAGTGGTTGATGTCGAAGAATATCTTCATAGCAAAACAAAGCCAAATGGTAGACTTCTCCGTGCGGTACAGGTTCCTTAGACCCCTAGTCAGCTCTTCTAGGCCAAACATCAGCGACTGCGCTTGTAGTAGAAGAAATGATTCAGGCAATGGCACGATGATAATTTCTCTTCTGCAGGTTTTCCGGAATAAGAGTCTATTACTAGGACCGAAAGTCTCCTTATTGAGCTGCGATAGTACGCGAGGCTGTAGCATATCACCGAAAGCGTTGAGTAAGTATTCTGTGGTCATATGACGCCCCTGAGCAATATCGGCCATTTCGTAAGTGAACTCATCTCTGGGAGACTGAGAGTGGCTTGAGTCAACGTAGTGGACCGCACAGAATATAAAAAGAATCCAGGACGCCTTCTGGATTGCTATCATGCGACTCCTTGCATAACATGATGTCACATCCACACATATCAGCAATTTCGAGAAACCATCCAGCAAGCTCATCTACGGGCTGCTCGTAAAGTTAGTAGCTGTACACGAAGATCCTGAACAGCACTGTAGTGTTCAATCACGACCCTGGGCTAAAAGGAAGATGATACGATAAGATATCCCCAAATGGCACGGCAGCTGATGAGGTACCAGATACAATAAAGAAGAAATGGATAGCGGGCATGTAAAGCAAACTCTTTACTTAGTGACACCTAAATGTGGGAATGAAAATATTCAAAGAGGAGTCGTGAACCAGCGATTACTGCCATTGGAAGTAACAGATAAAGAATTCCAATTTTATGTGATGGCGTTGCTTGAACGAGTAAGGTATTAGTCACATGAGCAGCCGGTAACTCAGGGGTAGGCAACCCGGAGCTAATCTTTATTTACGCGAGGCTGTGGGGGCGACCTTTGTGTTTATTTCAATCTTCGACAAACAAACCCCACAATTGTTTGATGTTTCGGTTCCTCACATAACGTCCTAACCATTGCAGGCACGGGCTTTCAAGCATTCCGTGTCTGCTTTATGGGAGCGACTTCAAGGTTGTCGACAGCATGGCTTCGAATAAAGACGGTTCAGGGGCGAAGAGGTCAACCGGGCCGAAGGTGGGTCTCTTTACCATGCAGATTCCCGCTGCAGCGAGCCTCCCACTGACGTTCATAGGCTAGTAATGATATCCATCAGACGAAAAGGCATTCTTCTTTAAAAGAGTTGGAACCCGTAACCCAACAGAACCGACAGTCTTCTATTTCGTGGACGAACCCTCGAAAGAGACCGCATAGCTATAACCCTTCGAGTACTTCTGAACCGATCCGTGATCAGATCTTACAGGAAACAAATCATGGCAAGCTACTACACGTCTCCAAGAGAAGTCGAGCCTCTGAGTGGCCGCTTAAAGACCCTGCTGAGCAGGCCAGGGCCCGCAGTGGTAGCTCCAAACCAGCAAAGAAATCACTATCGCCTCACCAGAAACGCAAACCATCCGCCACAGCTCGAGATTCGAGGTTTCTTGAGGGTAGCATGAATGATCGTGTCAGTCAGAAACCTCCAAGTGCGTACATGCACGAAGAGGAGGCAATGGATCGGTATATGACACCTGCTGGAGCTACATTTCTATCACGGGAACAAGTTACCGACAAGCAAGAGACGGATACATTCTACGACGCTGGGATCATCTCATCAAAGCACTCAGGCATGTTTCGTTTTGGTAAAGCCATTGTCAATGCTTTCAACCCAGCCAATATGTGGCAGGGGATCAATGGCATCTGGAAAGAGACAGAAGATTCGAAACCTCCCGAAAAGACTGTTCTGCAGGAACGCCAAGCCAAAGCAGAAATGGCATACGCAGAGCTGAAGAAGAGTGGATTCAAAGGGACAAAAGCTCCTTCGGTAGGCAGAGCGAGCAAAGACTTACCAACAATCAGGTACGAGGATGTCGTTCCTCGAGAGGCTCCGTTTCGTGACTCTGGCGTCGACATGGATGGATACCCGTCATCAACAGAACGAAGCAAAGACAATCTGGTAACCATTCCTGCCGAAGCATTAATGCCACCTCCGCTTATACTAGGACCTGGTCGATCCCCAAGTCCTATGGGTGGTATAAGTACGGGTCGTAGGTCGTCATTAAATCTTCACAAGCCCTCTTTTCAGGATCTAAAAAGGATTAAGTCGCATTTTCACTTGTCGCCAACGAAGAGAGCGCAATCTGAAATCTCGCTTCCCCTGCCGTCCATTGAGATTGACGCTACAGCGAGTACAGCAGTGACTGCTCAACCATTGCGGAACCAGCCGTCAAAACAGGAGCTTGTCAAACAGCAGAAGCTGACCAAGAGAGTGAGTGACCTGGAAACGAAGCTGGAGAGAGCTCGTCGAGAGCTTGATGGGCTTCAGGAGCCATCCAAGCGAGGTTCGAAGCCTTTTAAGCCTGGTGCTCTACCTTCTCTACCGTCCCAGCGTATTCTCAACAGTCTTGGTGGCAGTAAGGACTTGGAGGGGGTGAATGAAGTCAAAATCTATGATAAGAGCAACTCTACGAGAGACTTAGGCCCAAATTACGGGCGTGATGTGACACCTCAAGTCAATGCTCAGCTTCAAAGTGAACTCAAGTTTTCAGTCTCGAGAAGCTCGCTTTCAAGGAAGCGTAAGAGTGACGACGCTCTGTTCAAGCCTGGTCGTAACTATGAAGATACATGCGGTTCTGACTTTGACCCTGCCGGAAAGGACGTTACCAGGAAAGCATCTGTACGCTCTCGGAAGTCGCAGAAGATCGAAAACCCCACTGCTATCGATCTTGTCAAGTCTCGCAATGAGACAAACGTGACACCAAATGGTCCACGTAGGATCTCTTCTCGAAGAACACTCGATCCTGTGCCACCGCTTCCTACGAACCCAAAGGTCTTCGATCTGATGGAGATTGATCAAGCCAAAATACTTTCCATGCGCCCAGTCTCTGACAGCAAGCTCCCCTTTGGCAAACTCTCAGACGACATCATCAACCTCCGTACCCTTTACCCTTCTATGAGTGAATCTCAATTGGACGATTACATTGCCAACCTTCCCGCGAACAAGAAAAAGACAGACCATACATCGCTTTCCCACCATGACCGTCCAGCCTCTCCTTTCCTCGCGCCTCCACTTTCTGCGTCTCCAAAAAAGACACGGGCTCGAAAGGCAAAGCGTGGAATATCTCCGCCGCCTCCTAGTTTGATCTCGCCTAAGAGACGTGCGATCGAGATCGAGCCAAAAGAAGAGGAAGATGCGGCGACGGTAGACTCCGAGGGACACGACACAGTGGCTCCGCTGCCGGAGTCCCTGTTAAATAGTAAGGCCAATGCTACAGCAAAACATGCAGACAAGCCACTGCCTGGTATTCAAAAAGAAGATTTCGAGTGGCCCGAAGACGTCTTTTAGAACTGCCGTCTTCCCTGTATATTTACTCGGAGTAGTGGCACGTTGCCAGCATAGCCTACTGTCCGACTAGACGAATACCTTGACCAGCACTGCCTTGCTCACTCTTCCGTCAGGCAGCAGTACAGTACATCCAGTACAAACACAAATTGACAAATTTCTTACACTTCCAGCGACCGAGCGTCGATATTTCTCGGGTTTTTCCTTGGCATGAGGCCAAACACAAACGTTCAGATATCTCGACTCACCTCGGAACATACAACCTTTGACGATTGACGATGGAAAGATTCGGCCGTCTTTATGAACATAGCACACCAAATTGCCAGTGATCCTGCGATTCTAGCGAGCTACTTTGAAGTTTTGAGCGTTGCCATTTTCCGGCATAGCAGCAGGCATATTTGTGTTCAGGCCAGATTGGAAAGGGGTTGATGATTTATGAGACGGTGGAAGTCGATATGTCGTCGGGTTGATACTGTTCAATGATCCGAGGATAGATTTTGTATTTACGAAACAAGGGGTGGTCTGGTTACATACTGTACTTCAAACACGTTTTCCCATGATGAGCGATGATGGAAAGGGATTGAATATGCTTGACGCAGCTCGGTATTCATTGGATCCTTGTATACGTTTCATCACACACCTCCCCCTTTCCTCAGAAGTTTGCTTCCGTCTTTCCCAAATGCGGTATTCTACTCCCCTTTTTTCTTCATCTTCTTCTTTACATGTAAGCTCACTCGCTCTCCATACTTTCTACCCGCAACTCACCCAACATCTCCCCTCTCCCCTCTCCCATCTCCCATCTCCCATCTCCCTCAAATCTTCCCTTCTATATATATATATATATTTCAAACCTCGCATCCCACTCCCTCCCTCCTCTTCCCATCCCCCCCCAAAAAAGAGATTTTTTTCCCCCGTATCCGCATCCCATGTTACCTAGCTATGCATGCTCTTTACCTCGGTCTCCGCGGTCTATCGAATGGTACTACTGCGTTTTCTACGATTGGTTGCTAGGTTGAGGATGTTCGTGGGGTGTGTTGGGTGTGTAGGGTTTGTGTGTGTGCGCGTGTGTGTGCGTGAATGTGTGTGTAGGGTGTGTGTGTGTGTGAATGTGAATGTGAATGGCGGAGGGAATTGAAAAGGGCGACTGAGGGATGATGGTCATGAGGGTGGGGAGGGTGGTTAGTAACTCTTTCATCATGTCACCATGTCAAAATGTTCAATTCTAGGCCTTGACTACAGTACATAAGATATTGGTGTTTTTTTGACATTGCAGAATTTGCTGTTTTTTTGGATCATGTCGGCTGGTTTGGCTGGGCTGGGTGGATGGTGTGTAACGAACGACTCGATGCGTTTTGCCTACCGTTCGTTCTTCCAGCTTCATCGATCCTCATTTTCGAAGAGATTCAACATCTTCTTCACCCTTCTCCCCTTCTCAGCTACCAGCTACCAGCTACCAGCCACCTTCCCATTATCCTCCTCCTCCTCCTTCTCCCCCTCCTCCTCCTTCCTCCTCTCCTTTCCGCCGATATCTATCCACTAATACACAACCAGGAAATATCCCCTTTACCCCTGAACCATCATCCCCTAACCCTCAAACCCACCACCACCCTCCCACCCCTTCTTCCACAACCTACAACCCACGACCTTTCGAAAATCCCTTAACCAACCCCCCTTGCTTGAAACCCCCCTGGCCATCTTTACCCCATCACCACCACCCGCTCCTCCATCATCATCACCACCACCACCATCTACCATCACCACCACCACCATCCTTACCCCATCACCACCACCACAACACCACAAGCTCGAACCCCAAACCCCCCAAAAACCAATCCTCTGTAATATCCCTTCCTCCCCATCCTGCAGAAAAACCCCTATCTATTTAACCCACCAACCATCTCACAACAAACGTCCCCCCTCGCCGACGAGAAAAAAAAAACCGGCGCCCCCACCACCAACAATAACAACAACAACGCCTCGCGAGTTGGGATAAGAGGATGGGGGTTTGGGGTTTGATGGAGATTTAAGAGGTGGGGAGGGAGTGTTGAGATGCTGGGGGATTGGTGTTTTTGGCTTTTGGAAGGACGGGCGAGGAACGAGGGAGGGGTTAAGATCAAAGGGCTATTTGGTTGTTCTGGAAAGCATTTCCAAATAACATGAAGAGAGGACTATTGGGAAGGGGCGATATAGACAGAAGGGGCGAACTAAGGAGATGCAGCAAGATCTAGTCACCAAGCATTGAGAAGCCCGAATAGCTGGTTTGACAGAGATTCCTTGCCCAACTCCAAAAACCCAATCCCTAAAATTAACCCTGTATAAGAGACCCCCACTCTCATTATCCAACCTATCCCGATCCCTACCAAAGCCCCGCCTCAATATAAAATCCAATAACCCCTCCTCTCCAAAGGAACTATACTTTTGATTTACAATCCTCCTCCCACAATAGCGACTGTGTCTTTTCTTAAACAAACGGCCCGCCCAGATGCAAAAGACAGGCGAGAAGGGGTATCCGCCGAATGCAAGAACGAGCATGTTAGATGTTGGTGGTATACGCAAAGGTATCGATGATGCTGGAAACTTAGATGTGTGTGGGGGAAAGTACATGGAAAAGGACATCAAGAACGACATACGCTCAAATGGCGGAAGGAGACCCCGTTGAAGACATGGTTGAATCGTTACCGCCAGCGCTGGGAATCAAGTAAAACGGAACCATTTGCGCTGCAACACCCAATTTTATCCGACCAGGCGTATTCGTCCATTCAGGCGGTGTGTGATAATCGTTGCTCAAAGCTTACTGGCTGTACGAAAGTGAAAAAAGGTGGCTCCAGGCAGTCATTCGGATATAGGGGAAGGACATTTCTTCAACTGCTGGGTGCCATCCGCGCGCTTGTACGACAGAAGCTTCTTGAAATCCTGATCATAATCCTCCTCTACTAGACCCTCATCCGTCTCGACCTGAACAACGTCTTGGCCTTGGTTACTTGGCCGCATCCCGCTGTGCATGGGCTGGTTCAGGTGAGCCGAGTCAAAGACTGTGCCGAACGAACGTTTGCCGAGGTGTGATGTGCTGGTGGCAGATTGTGGAGTCGCCGAGTACGGAGTGAACTTACTCTGCAGGCTGTCGTAGCTGGGAGTCGAAGGTGCAATGCTTGATACCGGCACTGCGGATGCGGGTAGAGCTGGCTCGTGCTTTCTCTCGAGCGGTGGATGGAGGGTCTTCAATGGTGGGAGCACTTGTCCGCTGACGGGCGTTGCGGCTCTCGGCACAGGAGCCGGGGCAGGCTGTGGGTACCATGTTTGCTGCACGGGAGGTGCACGATTCTCCACAGGAGGATAAGAGTTTACTTGCGATGGGTAGATCGGGTTGTTCATGAGACCTGTAGCACGGTGGTAATCATTGTGGGGACGATAATCCTTGGTGTCGACGTATGGTTGAGCTTGCGGAAACTGTGGCTGTTGAGGTGCCTGGGGCTGTTGAATCCCATAGTTGTTTCTCGGAACAGACATCTGACGAGTGTGGGTGGCGGGGTATTGAAAGCCATTGCCATTCGGCATGTAGTTCTGTACTGGTTGAGGTGCTGGCGCAGGAGGTGGCTGAAATGTAGGCGCGGCATATTGATTGTTGTTGGGGACACCAAATGAAAGATGAGATGTGTAGTTGGTGTTCGCTGGCTGAGCTGGCTGTACCGGCGGAGGAGGCTGTTGGTAGTTGGGTTGATTGAAGAAATTCAAGTCTTGCGCCGAGAGCCGGCGTGGCTCCACACTGTACGGCGTTGGAACATCCACACTTCCGTGACTCGATGACCGTGGACGATCTGGTATTTGGGACTTTGCATACATGTCTGGTGTGACATATCGATCAGACCGTGCATAGGCATTCTCTTCGTCGAACTCGTCATAACCTTGGTTAGCCTTAGTGTCCCGTCTCCTCATGCGGACATCCCGCCTGATCCGTACGCGACAGCCCTGCTCTGCAACCACACGGCTAAGCTGGGTGCTCTCTGCGAGACCAGGGAACTTCTTGGCACTAAAGACATTAAAGGGCACCGACTTGACTTCGAGACGGAAGTGGACATGATCTCTTGCCGACATTGGAGTCATTTGCGAAGGTTTTCGGTCCTCGATATTCGGGCTCGGTGTTGCAGACTCGTTATCCGCGTCCCTGGTCTCTTTGAGTTCCTCGAACAGGTTGAAGCTCAGCCGGTATTTACCCTCGTGGCGGACGGACAAGTCCGGAAAGATGAAATAGCCAGCAGGATCGGGTCGGTCAAGGTATGCCATACCAGCAACGGGCATGCCGGTCAAGACTGGAAATGGAGTCGGTGCTTGGGGGACACGTCCTTGCGCGATTTGGCGTGCAGATTCAAGTGTAGTGTAGAGGAAGAAGTTGGCATTGTATGAGAAAGTAATGTCGGTTTTCGCTTCTCCTTCAAATATACGAAGCTGAACAACCGGCGGAGGATCCACCGGACGGCGATCTGCGGAGGCTACATGATTGTCAGTCGGGAGATCATTCACGTATAGGACGAACAGCACGGACACTTTGCTCCCGAACCACATGCTCGGGCTCGTTCCGGCTGTTGGATAACCTCCATTTCGTACGTCAACTGCCTTCCCTCCTTCGTCACCCGACTCATTGAGCTCTTCGTCTCATTGCTAACCGCCAGAACACTCGCCATGTTGGAAGCTCTTCCAAATTATATCCAACGATCGGATCCAACTACCGAGTACCCTAGAAGTAACGCTGAAGATTCCGAACGGTACGGTGTGTCGCTTATGCTTTTCGCCAGCCGAGTAATTGCGATGGTGTATGAATCAATGCCTATCTTCGGCTTGACTCCTTGACCAAATATACGTTAAGAACAATTGCAGCGAGCGATAGAGCGATAATATCTTCACGTCAACGGCTGATGGACTCGAGCGATGATTCCTGGTGAACTGTAAGATACCAAGCCGCTGGGTTCCCAAGACATTCGTATTTGCCTGTCGGAAACGAAGGACCAAGATGGTGGGACAAGCGACAGAAACTCAACTTACGGCGCGATGCGATCGATGATTAAGAGACGGCTTGTGGTTGCAGAATATTACGATAGGAATATAAGAATGCAATCGAGGACGATGCAGATGTCGAGTTCCAAGAGTGCTAAAATATATGGGATGAGAAGGGGGAAGATGAAGGGTGCGACGACTGGCTGAGTGGTTGTCGGGATGCCGAATTTCGATTCCCGCGAGCCCAATCGTGGGGGAATTTTGATTATCGCAGGTTGAAGAACGTTCGCCCTCCGGACGAGTGATAGACTCAAGTCTGAGAAGGAAGCAAATCAGTGGAGGTCTTTTGCAAGAACCATCGACCACAAAGCATGGGGCGAATAGAAAGGAGGATGAACACGGCTGAGGTGGAAGACACACCGCAGCAGTAGGTATGGTAATCCGTATGGAAACCACAAGCTAGGGCAAGCGTCACTGAGATTCTTATGGTGTACGATTACTACCGTACTGTATAGTACGCTCGCCGCCAAGGTAACAAACAGCTACCTACTCCGTAACAAGAACCAAACTCCCCAAGGCGTTCCCCGTCTAAGCCATCAATCAATGATTGATTGAACCGTTACGGAAGTCCAGTACCCTCGACTCCAGAGGGGAGCATTTTCGGGGCGATCCATAGGCGGCCGAGCAAAAGTCACCGCCTATTCCTTAGCTGGGGATTTACCTGCCTTAGTGGGGTCAAAGGATGCGGGACGACGAAAGCTAGGGACTAGGGAGTCGCTCCCCTACTTGAGGGACCAATCACACCCGTCCCAAGCGCTCCACCTTCACCCTGGACCGCGAGAATGGGCTCACCAAGAGGCTGGGGGGCTACTTGTACTGTACCTTAGGTAATCCACGAACGGATTGATTGGGATGGTTACACAGACACCGGTGGCGGGTTTCTTACGTTACATCTCTGATTCGCTACCTATCTCGAAGCCAAGCGAATAATACAGTCGCCCCACCACCCACGCCACCTTCATGAACGATGGTGTGCCACTGATACCTTACCGTACTGATGGATACCAGATGCTGCAGAAAGACAAGCCACCATCTCGGCGTGCATCAGTCGAAATTCAATGGGATAAGGTAGGGACGGAGTACTCCGTATTCTACATGCCCAATTCATTATTCTACCTTATCTTCCCGAGCAAAAGCCCTTTCGTCACAACGTTCCGTGTCTCATCGCAACCAAGATTCACACGTTCTGGTTAAGGTAAGTTAGGCTTGGGCGGACCGAGAGAAGCTCTAAAAGAAGTTCATGCAAACAAAATGTCTCACTAGGCAAAGCCCAGACACTACTCCGGTTCTAGCGCGCTTCTCAAGTTTGAGACCTCCTTTGGCAGCAGTCTTCAACCAGAGTTCATCGGTACTGTATCGTACGACGTTGGCAAAGAGTAATCCCTACTACACTATTGGAGGAGATGGACGGTCATGATGGCTTTGCAAGTCAGTTTCTTCGTTGATCAACCCCCACCCCCAGTTACGCGGTATGATTGGTGGCCAAAGATCGAGCATGCCAAGGCTTCTTGAATGCTTCTCAAAGTTGGGTGCGCAATCAGCCCCGAACGGAACGGATACGAATACCTTAGGTAGCGCTACGTATAGTCCGTAAGGTATTCCGTAAGGTACTCGAAGCTCCCCCCCCGCGCAGACAATTCCGCTCTCCCCTTGTTGGATCTGCAGCCTCAAGCCGCCCCGACGGTCTCACTGAATCTTACAGTCCCTCCGGTTTCGACGCTAGCAGTTCTCAACATTGGGGTCGTCGTTGGTGCATACAGGGGTTCCCAATTCCGCCATACGGTCAAGTACTGCAGCCAGCTAGGTCGTGCATGCATCGACGTTAGGTATTTTACCAGTTGGAGCCTGTGGCAGAACTGGGAATTTAATTTCATTCGGTACAAAGTCACAGAAGATTCGTTCGCATCGCAGCAGACGCGCAGTACCGGGAGAAGAGCAGCTTCAAGCCTATCAACTATCGAGTCGCGCACCAGCATGGCAAGGACCTCTTCTCCTTCCGTCGAACCATCATACTGTGTGCATGCCGTATACGGTGCTCCTTTGCCGTCCGCGCTGTACGTTTAATGAATTTTCATCGTAGACTTCATCCCCAACACCAGCGATACTAGTACCTACCTAGCTGTAGTAGTATCTGTAATTTTCGAAGTACCGTACATGACTCGCGTTGTCCTTCCCATCCGCCAAGCTCGGTGGCTCGTTCTTTAAACTTTGCGGCTAACCGTTCGGCGCACCAAATCCCTTTGAGCTCGCTTGGCTGATCTCCTCGATCGATCGCTTGCAGGAAAGTCAAATACTTGCAGATCATTCGAATTGGGGCTTTTCGGATGCTGAACCTTTTTATATCCGTGCACAACCGTGGGAATACCGTGATGATTAGATAGACCCCGGTTGTGGGGGATGATCCATGTTCATCCCTGGTCGAGGGTGAAAAGTACTAGTGGCACTAACATCTTTACTCTCTGACCTTCTTGATAGGCACCATCAATGAGATAGTACGGAGTACTACCTATGTACTGTGCTCCGTAGTATCGTATGGATGATAGCCCGTTGCACATTCATCGTCAGCAGCCTGTATGGTGTGACATGCCGGTCACCACTTGCATCTCTATGACCCGGTATACCCGCCATGCACCGACGATAACCTACAGCCTACAGAGATCATGAATCGCTGCGAGAACCAATCAAAACGATCTGTTTCAAGACTTTGATATGCGCTCTGGGTAACATGCTTGCTTTGAGTAGTAGTAGTAGTAGTAGTAGTAGTAGTAGTAGTAGTAGTAGTACTGTAGTAGTAGTAGTAGTAGTACTACTACTACTACTACAGTACTACTGGACAGTTCATGTCTTCGGATCGTTCTACCGACGCGAGGAGCCGTTACGGTAGATATGTCTTGCCTTGTCCATCCCCTCGATCGCTCGGTGCTCTTATTGTCGGTTGGAGCCGATCTTTGATATCAAGATCCTTCATAGTGTCCTAGGGAGCGTGAATGACCACTAGTCATTGCTTTCAGCATCCTCGGATAAACCCTTCTCTGGTCATGCTGACGATGTTCTCCTTGCTGGACTTTTGGCTGTTGGAAAAACGCTTGTACCATACAATGAACACCATGCTGGCGTCGATCTTCTGGCCCACCTCGTCTCCGTTTGCAGCGATCGCCCTCATAGCGCCGTAAGATGCACTGACCACTCAGAAAGCCGTTCAGGTCACGCATCGTTTTTAGTGGTCGGTTTACAACCGCAGCGACTGCGGTCAGGAGTTGTTGTTGATGATGAGCCTAAGTCGGAGATCGGGGTTTGGAGTGACCTTGGCACCCATCAAAGTGGAGGCGAAGCTTCACCCAGAGTTACAAACCTTAGAAGGTGCACTGATGGTACGCTATTCCATAGGCCTTCGCCTTTTCGCCTGGTCTTGAATGTCAGATAAGAAACTTTCGCTGCTTGGTTCCCTTACCAGCCCCGATTTCCGTATGCACCCCTTTCTTTTCCCATCGTCTTCTGCAGAGGCACCCAGTAGTGGCTCGAGCATTGCAAACGTCTTGCCTGTCGTGGTGGTCTGGTGACCATAGTCATCCATGTGGCTTTACCTCCTTCCCCTGTAGCGTCTGTTGGTCAGACTCAAAATCAATGCCGAGTCGTCTCGTAGGCGCCACAGACCTGGTCCATGGTAAGAATCTGGGGGAATTGATATCCTATTGGGCAAGACCCTTCTAGAAAGACAGATTTCTTCGTTTGGCCACCTGCACCTTGCCCATCTCTTTCTCCCGCATCATTTAATCTGGGGCCGCTGTAGGGTCCTATGGAGTTCAACATGCTACTAGAATGTATGCACATTCTATCTAGATAGGTCTTCTCGACTGCCATTCGTCCGACCTCAAACCGACTTAGCCGTCATATACATTAGCTTGCATGCCTCAGGCAGAGCCTCCATCAGACACCTAGGCCGCTTGATACAATATAATTTGAGAAAAAGTGGTCCCATGGCCAACCTGTGGGGTTTGCCAGCTCGAAGAAATTACAGTATGGATTTTAGTCCGAGTAAAAGACGGTGAGCTGTCTAATCTAGAACCTAGACCAGAGTCAGACTTCGCCATGCTTCAAGACCCACCAGTTAGGGGAATGGCTCATGGGGCCCCGTTTGGGGTCAAAGCAGAAGTCTACTGTATGAGCTCGCAGAAGTCTCCTGTATGAGCTCGCAGATCACCCAAGTCTCTGTCCAGCTCCAACCATGCTTTAACTAGCCCAGGTGATAGGAGTTTGCGAGCAATAACCTAAGGCCCTCGTACATGGTCTGTATTTTAAGCTCTCACCTCTAGATGCCCATCAACGACCGCTCAGAGGTCGAACCTAAGGTCAGACAACGGATCCTACACTGGCTCGTGGTTCGAACTCCAGGCTCAATGCACTATCATTACAGCCGCCGAAGCAAAGAGATCCCGAGCTAGAGTAACGCAGAGCACCACGACAAGGACTGGGTCTGGCCAGTATGATCAAGTCAACCTAGAACACCCTGGATCTTATGACGACTACGAACCTCCTGTATAATTTAGGAGAGCTAAGAAATCTTACAGATCTAATAACAAATCACGCGGTGATGAACCACATGGAATCTCTCATAGGTTTATTTAGAAGAGCATAAGGTTATGGAAACACATAAGAATTATGCGGAGCGTTGCGCTCGATATGACCTTTCCATACAAGACGAAACACCTCTACGGTAACGTTGCATCAACAATCTCTAAAACAAATGTTGATTATATTGTTCGGTCTGCTATACATCATGACCAGAAAAGGAAATTGGCCCACACCTGTGTTTCTAGGCATCCTTACTTAGAATGAAGACTTTTGATTCCAAGAAACCGCTCTACAAGTAAGAGAATGGTGTCATAAGTTATGCATAGAGGCGGAAAGTTTTGTTTGCTCTAGCCCATGTGTGACAATGGCAAATTGCAGCCAGGAGGTGGGATACAGCGGCCAAAACAAACAAAACTTTCCGCCTCTATATGACTTATAGTTCATTCTACTACTACAGACATTTTTGGAGAATTAAGAGAGAAAACACGTTTCAGAGGCTTGAAGCCACAAGGTGTTCTCAAATACATTCAGAGCTGCATACGACGCCACTCCAGTAGCTGGATATAGACCTATCTACGAGTAATAGACCTTTCCAAAGACCTTATATTCTTCAGGTATCCCAAGGAGCTTTGAGACGGGATGTTAAATCTCTGTCATTGGTTTTGATATTCTACATGAAGGTGAAGCTGAGATACATGTTGGTGATATCCATTCGATTATCAAATTCTGCCACACGTCCGAATTCGCCTCATGATAACCGAAAGTTGGGCCTACAATCAGGTCGTACGGGACGTACATGTAAGAAAAGGTGTTGCACCAATAATTTCACCCAACCCTGACCCCCCACCATCCACCCTGCCGTCACCCATCTCCTTTCAGAACCCCAGCATCACCTCAAATCTCTCATTCCAAAACTCACCCATCATGAAATATATCCAGTATCTCCCCTTGCCGCTTTGAACACAAGGATCCGCAGAAAACCTTCTTTGCAACATTTACGCTGGAAGAAGAAGGACGTGTATAATTTCACGCAGGCTCGAAGAAGAAAGAATATATTGAGAACACCCTCGTCTCTCGACAACGACCTTTCTACAAACTTAACCATCTACCCCCTCAAACAAACTACCTCCCCGCCATCCACCCGGCCCCCTGCTGTAAACCCAACTCATCCTTTTTCGCCTTATCTCTTTCGACGCAGAGGAGTAGCTTTTTTTGTTCGAGTTTATTGAACAGATTTTGAGGGGACAGGTGGGTGAGCGAGGTATGAGGGTGAGGATGAGTCCCGTTCAGCTTTTTTGGTAACCTCGTCTCTTGGTGCTTTCGTCTTAGCGAGCGCATCGACATTCTCGTCTTTTCAAAGCCACCCTGCATTGCTCACCCGTCTCTCATGACCAGACACCAACTTTCTTCATTCACCCCTCTTCCTCTTCGCCAGCGGAGAATGTAGTAGAAAGTATGTGTTGAGTACAGCTGTTTCTTATTTCCGGCAAAAGGGTGGATGGAAGATGCAGGGGGGATGCATGAGGCCGAGGGCGGTGCGTAAGACGGGGGGGATGAAAGGGTTAGTGAGGCTAGAGGGGCGGATTTGGGAAGCGAAGGGTTGGTGGAGATACTGTAGATGAGCTGGGGGGGTGTGTGGTGGAAGGGACATCGAAACGTATACTGTATCTCCCACCAATTCCCCCCTACTACATACACCACCCAGCGTTTTCAGTCTCAAACCCTCCACCACCACACCACAACCCCAAACCTTTCCACACCACTAGATCAAATCCCCCCCCCTCAACCTCACATTCCCCCGATCTTATCCCCAAGCCCGTCCAAAAAACTCGTACGCAAACACATCCTCAGCGCAAAACGTACTGCAAACCCGCAGGGCTTATTTTATTGTACAGGGGGTTTGATAGCATCCAGTCAAATATTCTCCTCCTGCACTTCTGAAGATATATAGATCCAAGTCCAACGACCAGAAAACGGTATCCCAACCCATCAAAACCGAAGCTCTCACGATATGTAGATAAGCTTGAACGCCATCAATATAGCTTTAAGGAGGAGGCACGAAAACTGCAGCCGCGAGCAACGAACGAACCCTCACTTCCCTGATCAAGAGGTTGTGAGACCACAATAGCGAATGCGTCAAGGACGGCAAGGAAATTCACGAACCGGGGGCTTTATATATGGCTTAGGCTATTAGGATAATGGGTGCAATAAAATGGATGGGGAGTTTTAGAAAAGAAACGAGGAGGCAAGGAAGGGCGATCTAAGGGTTGTTTGTTTTTAAAGGGGTGAGGGTTGGATGGAAACAGGTAAGATGAAATGAGTTTTTTTTTCTTTTTTCGAGAGCCGACATAGCTAGGTGCAGGATCTAGTTAGATTTATGAAGATGATGGAGGGAAGGAAACGGAGCTGTGGATGCAAAAGCCGAGAGTTGAAGAGATTCGAATTGCAAAGAAACGGGTTAGAAAATGCGACGACGTGAGCCGCAGAAACCAAACAATCTACTGTAGCCCTAACCGCTCAACTCCTGTTTCCCCGATTTTAAAATCCTCCGACTCTATTTTTCCCTCATCCATCACCCAACTCACTTTCCCCAGTCCATACCCTCCAGTGAATATATTTTCTCGCATCTCGTTCACCAACTAAACGTCATTATTACTTTGAAGATAGTTTCAACCGCTACAGTGGTTTGAGGGTGGAAACGATAGGATGTGTGTAAGGTTTGAAGGGGTGAGGTTTTGGGATTTGAGACGGTGGTGGTTGGGCGAGGAAACGCATTGGGATGGGGGGGTTTTGGGGGATGATGGGGTGGAAGGGGAGGAAGGGGAGGAACTTTGGGGAAGAGAGGGAGGAGAGGAGGAAGAACAGACATGAAATTAAATCGTGTCAGGATGCAGCTCGGATCAAAATTCAGTCATTACGATGACCTAGTGCTAAAGGGTTCATAAATCAGACGATTTGCATAAAATGGGTTGGGATTTCCAGACCGATAGATAACCCGTTTTGGGTCTCCGGTCGAGGAAAGTCGATGATGGGAAAGAGAGGGAGGGATAGAGTAGAGATTGTTCATGATTTATTCTTTTGTGCTTTTCGATGGTATAAGCCGATATGCACGTTAGAGTGTGAGGAGCAGACGGGGCTGGCAAAGAGACGGCTTGAGGTCGAAAGCGGAGCGAGGGGCGGAAATGGGGGGACCGCCTCTTGTAAAAGAAGTCTGACAGATGGGCAGAAAGAAGTGGAGATGAGTGGGAATTATCAGAGTGTAGTTTGCTTCTCGAGTCCATCGCATGAATCTGTGTATCGAAAGGACCTAAGAAGGCAAGATAAGTTGAATTTGTAGACAGAGGGAGGATACGTGGAAATATCAAAGTGTATGTAGAGAAACTCGAGAAAAGGAAGGGAGAGAAAGGAGCAGATGAGATGACGCATACAGCACCCTCCCCTATTCTCCTCGCCTACTCATCGTCTCCTCTCTCTCAGCCCTCTCAGACCATCAAACATCAAAAGTCGAAGATCAGACAGACGTCCGCAAAAAGACCTTGGAGAGCGAGAGGGGAGGTTAATAGAGAATTAGAGATGATAAGATGTCGGGTTAGACAAGTAGCAGATCGGTCTGCAGTTATACCCTATCGACCCATCTACAGTACCTCCCTATTCCTACCTTGACCCTTTCTATCAACCAGAAGAAAATGTTATTGCTAGTAGTCAAGAACCTGACGTACAGTATCTACAGTACTCCGTACCTATTCAACTCACCCGCGAATGCGTTAGTGCCTTACCCGAGTGTAACCGCTCACATAATCGCATCACGCGCACCAGTGACGCAACAATCCTTTAATTGAACTTTGTAGGATATAGTCTATAGGATATCCATCTAACGTTCACTCTATCTTGTCCATGACAGCCCAAGAGACGAGTGTCGCAGCTGCTGAGAATCGAATCTAACGAAGGATGGGCGGCCCCCACGCCCGGGTTTCTAAGAATACACGTTTTCTAGCTCCACGACTCCAATGCTGATGCGGAAAGGAGGCCCTTGCCTGGTCTCAAGCGGCCAAGCATGATGCCTTTACATCATCATATGCAACAATCACTCGTTCGGCAGTCACCGCTCTAAGACACTTTTTGCTGCCAAACCGGCAGGAGGGGCGAGCTTCGCTGGTGGCACACCAAGACCGTTCCTGTTCCTATAGAACATTACGCCCTTGCCCTCGCCTTCGGCCTCTTCGGATGGCTCTATCCATTGGCACCATCGGGCGCTCTTCCACATGCTCTTGAGGAACCCAATTGGTCCATCCGTGACATCAGAGCGGTAGTGCCGGCCCATGATGGGTTTGATGGCTTCCGTCGCTTCGTCTGCGTTATAAAATGGGATGGTGGATACGTAGTGGTGGAGAACATGGGTCTCAATGATGCCGTGCAGAAGCTGGCGGCCAATGAAACCGAATTCGCGATCGATGGTTGCAGCAGCGCCACGAGCATAGGTCCAGGAGTTGGGCTCGTAGTGAGGAAGCGACGGGTCAGTGTGCTGAAGGTATGTGATTGCCACTGCAGCCATTGTTAGTCTAGTCCCACGTCCTCGAAGCAAAGGAAAGCTTACCAAGCCAGTGATTCACCCATAGATACGGAAGAATATACCACACGGCCAGATTGGCCCATCCAAAGTTCTTTCCAACCAGGAACAATAGACTCGCGGTGATAGCCAGTCCCAGGTCACTCAATAAGATCAGCTTGGCATCCTTGGAATCGTACAGAGGACTCGACGGGTTGAAGTGGTTGACGCCATTGCCGAAACCGTTCTTCTTCCCCTTGCCTCGACCTTCGCTCGCGCGCTCATGATAGTTGTGACCGGTAGCGTTGGTAGAAATATACATCGGCCATCCAACGAGCTGCTGGCCGATCATGGTAGCGGCAGTAATAATCGGTGTTTCCTCCATAAGCTCGGACAGCTCGTTAGCATAATAGCCCATCTTGGAAGCGTACTGCTCTCGGGTCTTGGGCACAAAGACCATATCGCGCTCAAGATGGCCAGTGGCCTTGTGGTGTTTTCCGTGAGAGATCTTCCACGAAAAGTATGGGACCAACAATGCCGAGTGGCAGATCCACCCTACCGTGTCGTTGAGGGTCTTGGATGGGGAAAAGGACTGGTGGCCACATTCGTGCGCCAAAATCCACATACCAGTACCGAAAAGGCCCTGCACGACAGTGTAAACACCCCACAACGCTGCTCGAGCGGCAGTGGAAGGGACATTCTCCGGTGTTAGGAATCGGTTGAAGAGATAGAAAGTGACCGCCAGAGAAGTGAAATCTCTCGCAACATAGTACAGGCCCTTTGCCGCCGACCGCTCAAAGCAGTGGGCGGGAATGGCATCGCGAATTTGCTTGATGGTGAAGTCGGGGATCTGGAAATCATTGCCATAGCCGTCAAGCATCTTGCCGTTTCCATTCTTCAGGTCCAGGGCGGTGTCCGACCCGAGAGACGATAGTGACGTCGAGGAAGGAGATTGCCGCGGAGTATCCTCTGGGGATCCAGATAATGAGTTGGCGGACGAGGAAGCTTCGGAGCTGAGGGTAGCTTGCCTCATCGCCGTCACCTTACGAGGCGTTGCGGTGGTAGACATGGTCCCAGGAGAGATTGGTGTGTGATCCGATCGGGGTTTGAGACTGGAGAGGGGAAGCGTTCTTGGAGACTCTGGTGCCCGGAAGCTTCTGCAAGTTGGGACGTGGCACGAGGATGGGGATCTATTTGCTGGTGCTCTAGACTGCCCAGAGTCAGCAATTGCCGTTTACACGATAGCCTGAGGAATCATCCTACCAAGCCAACGAACTCTCCACTCTTCGTACTGGTTGTTATGGTACTCGAACACTTCAGAGCAGTCAAGAACACTTCGCAAGTGCGGGATATGGTGAATGAAAAATGTTAGGAGTCTTTTATCGGGCGGGAGAGCGGAAATTGAGCTAAAATGTTGTTCCTTGGCGAGAACTTTTTAGCTTTCAGGGACCGACTCTCACTCTATGCAGATCACCTCAGACCGGGGAGCTGGAATCTGACCCTGATGCGGCGAGCTGAAATTCTTCTACGTCAGTACGTAGTCGGCATACAACTTCGCATGCATGCAGTGGTATCCGTGGCTTGTGAGGATAAACCCAAGGTGTTTTTCCGGTGTTGATTGGGTCGCAGGATACAAAGCGATTCAATTGAGTGTACGTAGTATTCTATGTTCGTGTTCTCCAAGCCCAACAAAGCAAGATACCTTAGATAGATACCTTATCCTACAGGAAGGAGTACGGTAACACGACAAGCACCAGAGATCTCCCAAAGCCATTCACGACCACGTGAAGATCTCTCAAGCAAGCCAGGTAACCTAAGGCATTCTAAGGTAGGTGAAATGCATCAAGCACTCCAAGTCTACATTTACTAGACATATCCCATGATACCTACAGTGCCACGAATGCCTCGGTCCTGCTCGGGGGAATGGGAGCAGCTCACCATAAGGTAAGGTAGGTAGGTACCTTGGGCATGTGCTCGCATGTGTTGATACTAAGGCCTGTTGTATGTGTGTGACGACTGACGGTGTGGAGCGAGCAGCCGCAGTTTTTGTTGGGAGTAGCTCAACAATTAAGGTCGTGCTAGGGCATGCAAGGGCGGTCAACAAAAAGACGGGGATATCCGTGCGTTGAAATCCGTGACCCTTGTAGGGTTAGGGCTCTATAGCTACTTCCACTCGGTAGGATCCATCTACAATTCAAAATTGAGGGGGTATGATCTTGAAAGGCATTCTCTGGGCTAGGGGACAATTCCCAAAGCCTGCAGAGGCCACTATTGACTCCCACCATCGCTTCTTATGCCGTCACGACATTTGACCCTGTCAGACTGTCGTTGCCAACTCTTCTCTTCTCAACAGGGTATCTGGTATCACAGAGCTATCATCTGGTCCAACTCAGCACAATGTCTTCACCACCTGGCTGAATGCACTGAGCCGGGTTTTTGATCGACTGGTGAAAACTTCATGCTTTCCACTTACTGCATTGGTGCTTCGTTCCCACTCGAATGGCCCTCTTCCTTCTTTGCACATCTACCACGCAATTTCGCATGGCTGTCCGTCCTGACCCATCGAACCATTGATAGCGAAGGGTATCTGCAACCGCAATGCTCCTTCCTACTTTTGCGCATCAGCTTCTAGGAAGAGGGTCGTATTACTACTTGGCCATGCGATATCGCAGGAGAATGCTTTGGCATTTAAGAACTATCGCGAATCAGTTCTTGGCCATGCCTGCTTTTCGACTCCACCAACCATGCGCCGCTGGTCGATCCATGCGGGTCAAGGCTGACGGTAGTGCTGCTTAAGTTTGGGACAACCAAGATCGTCTCGCCTTGATTGCGGTAGTCCGTTTCACAGCTGGACAGTGGAACAGCCGATGACCGTCTGTTTTCACTTGGCTCATTGCTCCCGTGTGGACGAGATGGTCGAACCTCAACCGATGGGAGTAGCAGGTGGCCCGTTCTCTGAGGTAGGAGTATTATCGGAAAGCTCAAGGACTCATCTTCCTGTATCGATGCTTAGCAACAATTAGGGTCGGCTCGTGCACTGTCTGTAACTAACCCTGGCGCTAAAGTGTGCCTTTCTCTGGCCTGCAACAAGCCACAAGTCTGGGCTTGCCTGTATCTCATAGCAAAAATCAAGCGCTTCGTTTGCGTCTTGGAACTTCGCTAGCGTACCCCATCTTCGCGTATGCTTGATTTTCAGCTCTGCTGGGACAGCGTGGCTGATTGCCACAAGGCTCGATTCGGCTTGGTTTTCTGTAAGAGTGCTTACTAGCCGCAGATGAGCTGTGTGGACAACCTGCATCTGAGGTATTTCTACCGGAACGGTGAGGTAATTTATTGTAGAAGCCTTCAAGTCGCCAGAGATTGGGATGATTTTGTGATCCTGCATGATAGTCAGCATTATTTGGGATATGATCTTGAACAGCTACCAACCTTATGCCAGCTCTGCAGCCAATCCGCAAGTTCAGGTCGGGACCCGGGCAAAATACCAGACAGAGCGCCGTCCCAGCTGTAATCCTGAAAAACACCAACCTGGATCTTTCGCATTATGCCAATCATTTCAAAATCTTGCGAAGATATTTTCGACCTCAGTCCCGCAGAAAGCGCAGGAATCAAAATGCGCGAGAATGTCTGAAAAGGAGAGTCGGCCAAAGCAGCCGAGAATGAGTGCTCAACTGCGATTTCGATTTCTTGGTCCAGGCGACTATACTCAATCTGCAGTAACAGTTTTCTCTGTAGCTGGTTGACCTTGTCACCTTTATTCTGACTTCGTACAGACCTGCATATCTTGGTGACCAAAGAAAGCGGTTGTCGAGCAAAAACAACAAGCTCACTATCCGCCAGAGGGGCCATAGCTACTTCGAAATCTTCAGTCGACTCCAGTAAACATTTTGAGATGAGCAACGGGGTTGAGCCTGCGGTGCTGATAGTGAACTTGGAGAAGAGCGCTGTCTCTTTGAAGACGTCTTGTACATTGACGCCAACAGGCAAGAGTATAGATATCTTAGGGTTACAAGCAAAAGTGAAGCTGCCCTCTGCAGTGATATAATGAATTTCAACTTTGACCACTATCTCTTTGAGATCGCTCTCAAGGCTATAAGGTATCCTGATTTTGACGGTGGTATCTGCGGATACCTCACCAAATTTGAGGCTGCCTGGCTGAGATCGGTCGAGAATATTCGTATCGCTGGCTTCTACTTCTGCTTCCGCTGTGTGAAGACGAAGCCCAGCAGTAGCAGGCCGAAGCTGAAGTCTGCCCTCGGAGATATCTTTCCAGCCACTAGCCACGTCGACCACAAGCGAACGCGTGTGCTCGAGGTTGATAGATCTGCTGTGCGACAGACAAGCCTTGAGAGCCCGAGAATGCGCCCAGATAAGGATATGAGATGGATAAGAACCATGGGCTGTCTGGAAAGGCGCTATGTCGCGATTGCCTGCAAAGAAAGGCCCTTCAGACGGTAGTGAAAGATCATGGGTGAACAAAATCTTTTCCGATTGGATCGTGATCTGGTCAAGGATATACCAACCCGGTAGAATAACCTACCAAGTCAGAAACAGTATGCAAAAGAGGGAACTCAACCAACGCACATTTGATCCTAAGTGTACCTCGACTGTACCAGGTTCCATTCTCTGCAAACCTTCAGCAGCAAGCCAGATCTCATAGCGTTGCTCCTTTCCGACAGTAACAATCCTTACACGGACCTTTTCAGCCTGCAAGCTCTCGGGCATGAGATACTGGAAACACAGTAACAGCTGAAAGCCATCATGGCTTTCGTAATGGCGAAGGAACGGATCCAGGCGGATATCACCAAAATAGCGGTCCATTGGGATTGAGATGTTGTGATCTAGTGATTTGGAAGCAGATATCAAGCCACCTAGGTGACCACTGACATCCCCCCGTTTTTGATGCTGTGGTACTGTGATATCATGTTGCACTATGTTCGCAAGAATTTGCAGTGCAATGTTAATATATTCTTCGCTTCTGTCTAGGCGTCTTAAACACTGTGCATACATCTCAAGTACACTCATCTCAAGATAGCTCCAATCATTCGTGGCGTAGAAACGCGCAAGTTGATGGAAATATGATGCCGCGGCAGCGTAATCTTCTAGATAGCTATGGCCTGTTAGCTTCTCGCATTACAGCAGAGCATTCAAACATACAATCGAACCGCCGCGATGTCGGCAATTATTCCTTCTACTGACTTGTGCCTTTCACCTAGAACATAGTGTCCTAGTGCTGATGCTGTGAGGTCCTAATGTTCTATCAGCATTTCTACTCTATAAGAAGCTATTCTCGCAAATGTTACCTCATAAGCTTCGTAAAATGCGCGTTTAGAATACACGGCCGAGAACAAAGCTTCGTTTCGTGTACCAGTAATGGTTGAAGCATTATGGTATTTAACCTGCATCGCAGAGTTCGCTACATCTCTCTTTGAATCGTTATCTAGGGACACGTCGTCCATAACTCCATCATTCAGAGATAGCTCAGAAGCAAGGTCAGCCCAGCCGCTGCTCCAGCCACCTACTCGAAGCCCTAAGCTACTAAGGGCGCGTCTACTTAATGAAGAAAGATCTGCACGTTGGGCTGCTAGTTCTTGAAACCCAGTCTGCGAAGAAGTAGATGGCAGCAACCTTAAAGCATTTAGAGACGTAACGGATGGGTTTTTTTCTGGACTGGACGAACGACTGGCGGTACCGGTACGAGATGGCAAAGAGCTTGTCCGACTAGGGAGGTTCTCCCGTTGAATGATATTTGTAGATAAGACAGGGTTTTCGTAAGAGTCTTCGCCACCGTGGCGAATTGGCTTCAATTGACATAGAAGAGGTTGTAACCGATCAAAAAGGGACTGGACCAAGGTTTTCTTCAGAACACATTGGCTTGCAGAAAATGTCCAAGAAGTAACGAGGTTCTCAATGATGTCGTCAATTTGTGCTTTGGATAGGCTACCATAGTCGTCTTGTTTCCGGGAATCATGTTTGACAGAATTCCTAAAATCATCTCGAAGAGCACAAGCAGTGGAAGTGATGAATTCTAACGCCCGTTGGCAGATTTCTGCCAGAATGAGAAGATTTGGTGGCTCGCTATTACTGGGCACCGACTCGGCTGCCGATGCCATATGACCAAGCTGAACGGTACCATTCATAGCTGGAACAGTAACAGATGGATGTTCCGAAACCACGTTGGCCAGTCGCAAGAGAAGAGAAACTTGCCGGGCAAATACGTAGCATTGGAATTCAAAGGCTGAAATGTTATTTGCAAGTATCAATTCTCGAAACGGTTTCCTATCTGTGTTTAGGATCGATGACCCAAAATCGTGGGACCAGCTAGGAACATGGGCCAATTCGGCAGTAGCAAGATTTGATTTATGATTCGCCTTCAGGCTTATAACTTCGGACAATGCCGCTTGCTTGAACTCTTCGAGTACATCTTTAGTGTGGTCACTAAAGAGATCCGGGTGTTGCTCTAAAGACTCGTTCGCCTCCCCTTCACCAATGACAGCGTTCAGGCCTGCTGCAAGCTCATGATAACCAGTCAATGCATCCTGAATTAGGCCAACACTCTCAAAGCCTCTTGCCAGACCCTCCTTGAGAACGAAGAAAGTATTAAAATTCCATCCCGGGAGTTTTCGCTGTGACTCTTTCTCCCTGATATCTTCTTCGTATTGGCTCACTCGCAGGTCCAAGGACCCCAGGATGAGAAATTTCACTTTAGTGATCAAGTCATCCCAACCTCTATGATCCTCTTCGGGCGATTGATCAACAACAGGGCTTGGGCGCGAGGAAACTTTGCCAGTATCAGAATTCTCGGTAGCTTTGACTTGGGCAACACGATCTATAGCACTCTTCGAAGTCCCGTTGAAATCCGCCCGTATCTTTTCAATTACACTGGAAGATGTTCGTGTAGGCCAACGAGAATCACTTTTCGGGTATCCAGACAGCCGAGACACGCTTGTATCGTCTCCAGGTAGTACTACATGAACTATAAGCCATTCGAATGCGTCGTGGTTCTCGTGCTTGCTGGTTGAGGTACTGTTTTGAGAATCAGGGATATGGTTTTTGATCCATTCGCGGAGTAACTTCCTCGATATTGCTTTGTATGATTCTGTGTCCCCGCAATGGAGGAGATAGATCTTTAGGTATGGGGTCTGCCGAAGCCCAGGGATTTGGTGTCTTCTTTCTTTTCTTGGTCCTTCGCTCGCCGAAGCTTGGCAATTGGAAGCGCTCGCGTTATCTGAAGCCAGTTCATCGTCCTTGGCCTGATTTGAGGTCCCCAGTGTCAACGAAGCAGAGGTATCCTGTGAGATTGATTCGCCGTCCGGGACTAGCTCAATATGAAGGAAACTTATAGATCGCAACGGTCGCGAGGACGAGTTCCAATGTAGATTGCGTAGTGGAAGTCGTTGATTCAAGTCATTGACGATCAAAGGAAATACTCCTGAGGGATCAGTGTACTCGACTGTGCGTCCAAAAACATTAGCATGTCATGGAGGCCCGTTTGCGCTTTAGCAGTACCTGTGACTTTGCTCGAGCCTGAAACCACCGGCTTCTCCATAACAATGCTGCCTCATATGGTTGCTTGCTTGTGCCATCATCTGTGAGGGTGTGAGCATATGCTCATTGGGCTGCAAACATTCATCGATTGAGTTATCGAGCACACGAGGTCAGAAGCATGAGGTAGATGAAGTAACTTTATTTGCGATAATTACGTACCGAACCATTAAATACATGTATTTTGTATGTATGGCATCTAGCTTCATTCCTAAACATTGCTTGCTAAAGAGGCTGCTCGAAAGGCCTTTTTCTACGTTTTCTCATGGCTATGACATACGCAGCGGCAACTGATCGGATGCCTATTTGTACATATGGCAGGCATGAACATACTACTCATGTGCCGACTTCAATAGGTGGATATACGAAGTAGTAGACTCGTGCAAGTGGACTGATAGTAGTGTGAGGAGTGCTTAGTTCGTTGTGTTGGCTACTTCGAATAGCAAGGACAAAACTGAACGTATGTTATTTCAATTGGTGATGGTTCAAGCTCGGGAGCTCCTTATGAAATACGTGAGGCTTTTCAGAATGAATGACGGACGATGCTACCAGATAGCTTATGATAGTATTGATACGATGAAAAAGTAAATTGGAATCAGGTTCTGGACTTCTCTCAAAGTGGCATCTATCGAGTAGATAATTATCTGGGAACATCCCATATCAGGTGTCTGCAGCGAAGACAGAAGCAAGAATTTCAAAATCCCGTACCCCACCCACGAACAGATAAGACAGTGTGTAGAATGAACTATACTGAGCCAGATGCGCCACCCCTGACAAACATCTGGTAAACCCCAGAAAGTATGTACAGCCAAAGCTCCAAATACCCGCGCTCCCATATTTCTGAAACCTCATTCGTCGTGCTGCTTGCGTTGACCAAACTCAAGTCGCCGCCTATACCATGAAACGCTCTTGGAGATATCTCAACGGCTGGTGAACGAGGAGTCGTAATTGCGGAACCCAATCCTTCAGCATTGCTAAACCTACAAGTATTAGGAGTGGAATCTAGACATTCGTATTAATGTCCATGTAGAGTTTAGCTGTTAGCGAGGGAAAGGATTACCCAAATGCACCATAACTTCCTATCGCTTCGTAATCTCTTCACCTCCTTAGGAACAACTTCTAAAGTGGTCACATTCTCGCCCTCTCGTGTCTTGCCTGCATTTGCAACAGAAGAGCTCCCAGCTTCGACTCCATCAAATGTTTCAATACACTTCTGATCAAGCAGGGCCTCTCCCAAGGCACGGATACCAGACGCTTTCTTCACGTCGTGATCTTGCTTTGCCGGTAGGGGATAGATCTCCTCATAGGCCGGGGGCTTCGAAGGTATATCCGCATGAGACTCCATTGCACCGTTATCTTCAGGCATGCCTTCATCATTCTTACCACCAAAGCTATCCTCGAGATCCATCAAATCAGAGATCGAACGCACTTTCCACGATGATCTCGGTGTGGTCGCATCGCTCACTCGGCTCTGGCGCGAGACCATGGTTGCTCCGGCACTTCTCGACCGAGTATGGTGGTCTGGGGTGCTAGCTATGTCATGAATCTCTCTTAACGTTGCCATATCGGCCGGAGTAGCTCCACGCAAACTTCGGAGCGTCGGATCACCTCCGGAGGAGCGGAGTTTCCGGACTATTTGCAGGTGACCGTTGAGTGCTGCCATGTGCATTGGTGTAAAGCCACCATTATCTCGCAGATCGGGGTCGGCTCCTCGTGCCAGCAGTCCCGCGACCAGACGGAGATATCCAATGGATGCACTAAAGTGTAACATGCTCTGCCCATTTGGTCTTTGGGCGTTGAGCTGAGCCTTGAAGGAGCTGTCAGCAAGGTCAACAAGGTCAAGACACCTCATTAACGATGCTTCCAAATCCATGGACCCAAGCATTTCGGCATTCGAGGTAGGCACTTGTGGTAGGTTGACACCAGCGCGGCCTGCGCTAGCATTTGACGAGGATAAACTATTTAGAATATTACGAGCGACGTCTTCCGCATGTTCATCCCTTCCGGTATATTTGTGATTCAGAAACGCCAGCGCTAGTTCCATAAGTTGCTGCTTGTTATCATCGACATATCTAAACTGCACTGCTTGTTGATGATCTAGTTGAGCCTGTTGCAAGCGGTCAAGTAATGTAACTCTGACAGTCATTTCCTCGGTAGACGGGGGCAAAGTGCACACAAGACATTTCTCGCCCCAATGAGTGGTAGTAGGAGCGAGTGCTGTTCCAAAAACGACCTCGAGGCCTTCACGAAACCCGCTACCTAGTAGTATAATCTTGATACCTCCAGACTTGGGGCCTGACGCAGGGAACACTTCTAGGATAGTCGGTTGGTAAGGTGCGACAATCGCGCCTGGTAGCCCGTTGAGCGAATTCGCGAGAGCTTGTGCATGATTTCGTAATGGAACAGAAGTATTCTGAATGCCGGCAGTTGTGTGGACAGTAGCTTGTGCCTGAGTTCGAGACATGTCAAAATTGGCGTTTTGGTGACCGAACGTCGAATTCGACATGGGGTTTTGAAGAGCAACACCCGAAGCAGACGGCGTTCCGTGTAACACGGAAAGATCATCCATGCTTTGAGATCGCTGGGCATTCGCAAAGAAGTTGTAATCATTGTTGTTTGGCGTTGGCGGGTTTGTACTAGACGCGGAGGGGTAGACGCTATAGATATTGTTGTTCGGGGCTGATGGACTTGGGTCAGCGGGAGACAAAAGAAAGTTAGATTTATGAAAGGAAGGCAGGGGGGGATTGGCATTCGGTTGGAATGCCAAAGAGGTAGTGGGTCCCGCGTTCATTGACCGAGGGAACCGGCTATGCGTTGAGTGATGCAGGGAGTGATCCATAGTGACAGGGAAATTTCCCTGACTTTGTGCATGAGATCGAGATGCACTTAGCAAGTCGGTAGGTGCCCGGCCTGACGCTGAGATATTGGGTACGTGTGTGTTTGGTAACCTTGTCATGGTCAGGCCATCTGGAAGCTTTCCAACGCCGCTGGTTTTTCTTCTTTTGGACTGTGGTCCTGTGTGAAGAGATGGCGAAGGTGGACGTGAGAGGTTGAAGGGTGTTGTAGAAGCAGAACCGGGCTGCGAGGTGATCTGCGGATTATTGAAGTGGGTAACATGCTGTGTGAAATAGGGGTTAGAATTATGCGGTAGCCCCTGAAGGTCTGACGATGAATGCGCATGCGTATATTGTAGAGGCCCGAAACATTCTCTAGGGAAAACTCCAGCGCTGGGAAACTGGGCAATCTCTGCGGATTTAGATAGTTTCGCAGGTATCGCAGCTGCAGCATCCTTAGCTTTGTCGGAGGGATTTTTATGATCGTCAGTGACAACGATCGAGTTTGACATCGCTTGCGCAACAACCTTATCTTGATGGTCTTTAAGCGTAAATATCACCCTGAGCCAAGATTAGCTAGCTGAATGGAAACCAGAAATAGAACCCACTGGAATCCAAGCTTCTCTTCCTGGTGTCGACAATAGCAAGCTATCCGCATCGGAAGGTCGACGTGCATAGCGTCTTCTGGAAAAACAGGAGGTGGAGAAGAGTATTCCGAGCCCGAAGTACTAGCATCCACGGTCTGCGAGCCAGATTTAGATTTCAGGGGTGATTGCCAGTCTTTGACTTCGTGTGTATTGAAGACAATGATCCTTTTAGCTTCATCCTCCTGCCACATTTCTTCCTCCTCCTTATTTTTACTCTTTTTCCTACCTGCACGCTTTCGCTCCCGCGTAATACATCCCGCGCAGATATTCACAGGGCCGCCATTGAGCGGCTTGTTCTCGTCATCGTTCGGCGAAGGGGAACTTTCAGAGGAGGATCGCCGGCCTTCCACCTTGTGGGTTGTTGGGGATCCGGCAGCTCGTGCTAAAGCCCGTTGGACCTTTGCCGGATCCTGCATGGCACTGGTACACACCAGCATAGTGTACATTTCTAGCATTTCAGGTGACTTGGAAAGGGTTGGCTTTGCTATTAGCTTTGGCTTGGAGATCGCATGTGGCTGCAAATGAAGTTTGGTAATTCCTGGCGGCATTGGAAATAGGGTCAGCTTGATGGCTATTTGGGTTTCTACTCGCGACTTTTCACGGACTGGGTGAACGAAGAGCTTGGTGGAAGCGGCGGACGCGTACGGGGAGCCACGCGTGGCAAGGTGAGATGCAAAAGGCATGCCTGATGTCGCATAAAACGTCATGGCTGGAGATACGCTGCCAAATCCATCGTAATTGGCTGGGGGATTGGTAAGCTGCAATGGTATGATCTGAGGGAGGCCATTTTGTGAGTAGGTATCGGGGTTATGTTGCGGGAAGTTTGCTGATGTGGGAAGTGTATGAATCGAGCCAGATGCCCAAGCGTCCTGACCCTTCATCATCATTGTTGACGGATATGTCTCGTAAGACCCCTACAGAAATGTACACAGTCAGTTGCAAAATTTACGGACTCGATGAGAAGGGACTCGGAAAACAAGAAAAACTTCCTTACTTTTGGCACTCCATATTGGTGGTTGAGGCTAGAGGCAGGTCCAGGTCGAGGAGATCGTATGGGCATCTTCAAGCCTCTGATGTCGCTGCTAGAAAGGGCTTCCAGGTCCAATGGGGGACTCGGGCTACTTGCAGCGCTTTCGAAGTCAAAATCGTCCTCCATTGCTCGATTGCTCATATCAACATCCGCGTCAGCAGAAGGCATTTCGCCCTTGAGGCCCTCCGCGAATTTGTCTTCAACCGTTTTGAGACCGCCTCTCCATGCAACCGGAAATGCATCGTCTGTCATGGAGAGATCGCCTGCTAATAGCCCAGACTGAGAAGAATTAGAGGAGTCGTTGCGCTTAAGTCTGGTGGACGTGTCAGATGAAGAATCCGGTGGGGAGCTTTCCGGAGAATGAGAATCTGCCGGGTTCATGGCATTTGGCCGGCGATTGTCCAGTAATGCTTGGCTCGGAGAGTTCGACAGAGCATCATCCGGAAATATCTCTCCCGGCGAGTTGAACGCCGTGTTGTACGCTGAGTTGAAAAAATCGGTATCGCTTTCCTCTATAGTACCAGCCAGAGTCGGGTCCAGTGGCTCGGGAGAGTTGAAACTCGGTAGAAATAGACGAAAAGGATCGTCATTGACTGCCATGGTATGAACGTAGTGTGCCGTACAAAATGGTGGTGGTGCTGCCGCCGTCGAAGCTCTCAGCTTATCGCACTTGCCCGTCGGGCGGGTGCGGCAGTGCGTTGCCGCCGCAGAATTTCAAGCTTGGGGAGTCTTTTGGACGAGGCTGAGAGCGTCTGGGCTACTGGATAGCCATGGCGAGGCTGGAGCGACGGCACCAGTCAGTTCCAAAACCGACGTATCTGTGAAGGATTCCCCTCACGTCCAAGAAGGCAGCCAAGTGAACAGTCTCCTCCAATATTACCTTCCCTATGATAGTGATGGGTGAGCTGTCCCTGTGAAGACTCTAGAGCATGATATCGTTAATCAGTGACTAATTTTTCAAACACTGTAAGTATTAGGTTGAGCAAGTCGAGCAATAGCTTTCGGTGCGGAGTCAGGGTGGAGTTCGTGGCGAGGAACTTCGATTTCATCCCCTCTAATAATCGCTAATATTACTAAGCAAAGGACCGTTGAGGACGTGTTTATCACAAGGTACCTTACTCTTACCACGAATCCAAATGTTTGACAGATTCTTTGCCGAACCTCACATAGTCATTTACCGCTCCCCCCATCACCACAAGCTCCTTCTACGAGTATGGTATCAGACTCATCTTTGTCTATTTATTAACAGAACCATACCTAAGGTTGCCAATTCATTGAGAAGACCTCAAGCCTTCCTCCATCGCCTTGACTTTCTTCTGTAAAGGACTGTCCTATTTGATACGCAAGTACCCTTCTTTACAATCAGGCATGAGCGGGTGTGGCCACCCATAATCTTCTTTTCCCTTCTCCTTGACGACCCGCCCTCAATTTCCCTACAGCGTCATCTTATGAAACAGTATGAATATCTATATTATAATGGTCGTGATGCAGATACAACTAGAATGTTGCTCATAGCCGTTTCGTTTGTGCTTTGAGCCATTACCAGAATGCGAGGAGCGTTTCATTGCAACCTCTCCTAAATTGTCTTATTGTTGCGGTTCCGATTCCGATACGGAATCCTAACCCTTGAAGCAGGCTCTTCTAATTTTGCGAACGACTAGCAACAATGATAGTATGGCGGCACCCACGATCCTGAAAACCATTAACCGCTTATAGACAGAATGTTTACCATATGGAGTGCGTTAAGCTCGGATGAATGAATACTATTACAAGTCTCTAGTAGATATTTTCCAGGGGCTAATGCTCGCAGCATCCTATCCTTGGTACCAAGCTCTGAAATCCTCATTGAATCACCGTTTCGATTTTTATGCGGAATACCAACAGGGATCGCGGCTGGAGTCGTTTAAGGGCTTTTAGTACCTTCAGAGATAGTTGTTTTTGTGAGTTGAAGTCTATCCTCGAGATGGGAAAGCAAACGGCAATAGCAAGACGGAGATGGAACATTCTCTTTTTGTTTGATCCGCTTTTCATCTTCTTGGATCAACAGACCTCTTACCGGTACTATTCCTTTTAGGCTGATGATAGACCTTGAAAAATCATGAGAAATCCAAGGAGCGAAAATATCGTACCGGTACATTGGATTACACAGTCGATATTAAACCCAGAAGCTTGAGCACACAGACAGAACTATGGCACCCGGGTTCAAGCGACCAGTGCCAGTTCTAGGGTCCACATACTCTGATAGCCAATTAGGCGCTCAATTTTTCTTCCGTTAGTCTTTCCTCATGAAGATTAGCTCTATCAATGTAATGCAAGTCATCGGAAGATCTCCTCGAAGAGCTGCACTACGAAGTACGGACGGAGAAACCTACGAGACCCCACGGCCCCAACGATTTTCTGCATGATCAACGCATCCAGTCAAATTTCGGCGCGCGACGTTTGAGGCTTAAACAATTTGTTTACTTACTACCGCCCCAAACCTCGAATAATTCTACGGTGGGAGAGACTGCAATATCTGTACTGGACAATCAATATGTTCATAGAACCCCTGGTGTCGACAAAAGAATTATCCATCTAGAGCCCAGTTGCTAACGGTGAGACACAAGAGGAAATACTCGGAGGAGATGACGCGTTGTACAGCCACGGAAACTGAGACTCTGGAGAGCAGCAAGAGATGGCTCACTCATCAACATAGTAATGGTCCTGGAGTACTTGTAATCTAAAATTAAAACACACACAGTTTCCTCTTTATGAGGTTTATTGTCACACAACTGGCGCTACTCAGGGGACACATTTACCTTCTCTCGTGGCCTTGGCCAACTCGCTTCGGGCCGTGTTGTCCGCACTGTTGGCATGATCAATTGTTGGCTCAGTACGCGATCTTTTGTAAATTGGTGTGTAATGTTCTTTGTCACTAGTGGTCTCTTTAATACTCTTGCGGTACTGAATCGCAGCCATCCATCTTCTCCACTTGTACCAGGCGTCCTCATCTCCAGATTTGCTATGATTGGAGATGCCTAGTTCACCTTTCCAGCGATCAAAGATCCAAAGTCGAACGGCCCATGGCGCCATGACAAAAGCAACCAGGAATGGCTCCTTGCCCAAGAAGAACGGACCTTCCTCCTCCATTGCTTCCGCGAACTGTCTCAAGGTCTCTAGGAACTCCGAGCGTATGTTGTCAATGGTGGATGACGACTGCCCAGGCTGAAACTGCAGAAAGCGGTGAAAAGCTGGGATGATGCGCGTGCCAACGAAGTCGGTCCAGATCCTCATTCTAGCCCTAATGTAAGGGTCCGGGGGGAGTAACTTGAGTCCATGGTCCGGATATGCATCCTCTAGGAACCAGCAAATAACTGTGCTTTCATACAATGGCTTGTTGTCATACTAGAGAGTTGGGACCAAGCCCCTGGGATTCGATTTGAGGAGAGAATCAGGTTTATGATAGGGATTAACCTCGATATACTGGTATGGAATGTTCTTCTCTTCCAGAACTGTCCAAACACGCTGGACTGTGTAGGGATTAGTGTTAAACGTTGGCAGCTCCTTCCACGCCAAAAAGCATACCAAACGGACAAAACCCATCCGGCGCACAGTTTCAATGGCTGAGGAGCGCTGTGTCTATTTGCGAGTGTCTATGCGAGTCCCGTAGCTTTGGGATGAAGACCAGCATCTGGAGGAGGCATGCTGACGGCCGTATGGCAGGATGTAAGTAGACGTCTACCGTGATGTGCTACTTTCGGGGACCTTGGACGAGGCTATGCAGCCGGTAAAGGAACGGTGCTGACGTTGGTTTCCACCTTTTCCACCTCTTCTCGGGAGCCACCAGATACTTGACGTATTGCGGCTCATCAATTCCGTATTTCCCCTGAATCAAGCACGATTCATACTTACTGTGCTACTAGTACTACTTGTGTTCGAGTACAGGGCATAGCAAGGGGATCGTCATACCTTAGCTACAGTACAAAGTTAAGGTAGGGATTTGAAGCATCGTCCTGGATCTCAGCAAACATTAGCGTACGAGATCCCTATAACAACATAGTTTGATCAAGTACCTTACTTCGTACCTAACAAGTAACAAGATACCAGATCTAAGGTACCTTACCTTAGCCAAACCCTACGTGCTTCATCATCACCAAGGGTACTTCGTACCAAAGGTGCAAACTCCCGTGCTCCGTGCTCCGTACCTACCTTTAATCACCTAAAGCAGGCTGTGGTGGCCGTGGTGTGGTGGCTTGGTGGTACTTGGTACTTTAGCAACTTGCCCCCACAGCTGCCAGCCTCCCAGTACTCATCGGCCATGTAACCAAATCGGCCACCTAACCAAAATTCAACCATAGTACTTCTGAAAAGGCTGTATTACAAGCAATTTCTTCAAAACAGCCTTATATAAAACCTTTCAGACCATCTCTTCCTTCTGTCATACCTTGATATGAATCTTACAACGCTTATAACCCTTTATTAGCTCGTTAATATACTGCTTTTCGGTACGCTCATCACGGGCCTTTTGCCTCAAATTCTCTAAACCTAGCCTATCACAGGTCATAGATCGAGCTTCTTTGGCGTATAGAATGCCTCCCGTTTGTAAGACCCCAAGAGATTGATCTTTACGTATATTTCGAGCGTTGGTTGCGGCTTCCGTGACCGCTATTTTGACTTCCAATAGCTCAATCCCGTAGTACGGGCCATTGCATTGATCTCTTTGATAAATTTGACTAACTTCTGATGAAGCTCGGGTTCATAGCCGAAGCAAAGTAACTGACTTGTTGTCTTTTCAGCTGTTTTCTAGTAGTAAAGGTAATCTTTCAGATATCGGGTGATTCCGTCACCGTGAAAGATGTAACAGGACGAGCTGAGGGTCGAGTTTCTCGCACCTTATTCAAAACCATATTAGGATCGAAGGGAATTAGACCATTTTTCTTTCAAGCCGAACATATAGTAGTTTCCTTGAAAGCTTTACTTCTGAACCCGTTAAAAGCAGCTAGAAATTCGATTTTGGTTAAGGTTTCGTCGCATATATGTAATGCAGATGTAAGTCCTGATCAGGATCCACCCGCTAGCCTGGATCGTAGCCTCTGCAAAGGTACATCGAATCCGCGTGCAATTTCGGTTTGACTCGGGTTTTGACGGGTGTTTAAGGCGTTGATAGCCTTCTTGATTCGATGCTCAATAGCTATGTAGGTAGAAGTCATTGCGTTGAATATTGATCGATTTTTGAAGGTTGTTGGTTGAATATGGTTGGAATTTTGGTTAGGTGGCCGATTTGGTTACATCATTCATTACATGGCCGATGAGTACTAAGCGAAGAATGAGCGAAAGTGCGGGGTACGGATAGTAAGGGGTTACAGTTGGTGGGGGGTTGGAAAAGTTGAGCCAGGGCCGGAACTTTTTTTTTTTGATCCCGGCCCCGGCTCAACTTTCTGCATATGCTAACCATGAGTTCAAAATTATTCCAACCCCGACTCAGCTTTCTGCATATGCTAATCATGAGCTCAAGAATTGATGTTATATAGTTAAAGTAGCTAGAAGATAAACAGCAAGAGCGAAGTATTGAAGCCGTGCATATGCACAGCTTGAGCGAAGCATCGAGAAAACAGCACAATCACAGATCACGCATAGTTCTATATCATGAATAGCAAGACGAGCGAAGATTCTTCTACATATGCTTAGCATGCATATGCATCAAAACATGCGAAATCAACTTGTGACATGCTCATCAACAAGCTATCGCTCACGTTATTCTCAATCTTGAGCAAGCTGAGTTTCTTCTTAGTATATGCGCGACATAGAATATGTGAAGTGTGACACTCATCTTCAAGTCGTTCATCGATGTTTCGTTGTGCTCAGTTGATGCTGCGCATATGCATCGACGAGGCTTTGATGACCAGATGTGAATTTTATTGTGGTCTCGCCTAATGCTCTTGGCATATGCTTCGCATAGGGTCCGAAGCTTTTCCAACCCGACGTCAGATCTCGAATGTGCGGGGCATATGCCAATTTTAAAGTTCAACCCGACGCCAAGAATTTTTTCCAACCCGGCTCAACTTTTCCAACCCCCCGGCCAGCTGTAACCCGGGATAGTAAGACAGATCATCGTTGTTAGTACCTTACCTAAGGTGGCGCTGAAACCGCGGCATGAAGCCACATCAACGCCGAGCTCCTGAACAAAGAAATTAAGACATTAAGGTAAGACCATCTCGCCCAGGCGACCGTCATTAATGCCTTGCAAAATCTGCCTTGCAAAATCTCGCAACTCACAACCCGATCTGCTTGTAAAACTGTATTTTGTTTCCGTCCCGTGTTCCGCTCCCCCTGGCCCCCATGTGTAGAACTAGATCCCGCCCGTGTCTCCTTTACTTGCAGCGTTGCTTGACCTTCCCGCCCCCCTCGAAACGTGAAACATCCAGCCCGCTTCTGGCCTAAAATGGCTTCTTCTTCTATCACGGCTCACTTTGGTATTGTTTATCCTCCGAGCCGCTCTCGTTCCACCAGACCATGTGGCCTATGCCGCTCTTTTTCCACTGGTCTGTCCCGGACGATTAGCTTAATGGGCCTTAGACACATGGCTATGGTTCCTACATCAGCAACGCCGTCGCTATCCAATTCGAAGTCTAATATCTCGTTCCATCCCGCGTCTGAGGCTATGATATATAAAACGTCCTTTCTTCCACCCTCACACCATCAGTCATCCCAGCTTCCACTCCACCTTTACCCCTGCTCACATATCTCTAAATCGATGCAACGTTTAAGCTGGTCTTGACATTCTCGTTACCTTATCTCTTAATTTGTCCCAGTTAACCTCCTCTTTGACTCATCACGTCTTGAACGTCGCGCTCGTCAAACTTTTCAACAATGCATCTCAACGCTGTGCAAGCCGGTTCCATGGCAGCTGCCCTTTTCAACCTTCCTCTAGCCTACGCCCTCCCTGCTTCGGTACAGGATCTCACTCCTCGTGCTATCCAATCAGCTGTTACAGGTCTTCCCGCCTGCGACTCCAAAGACACAGACCCCACGTGGGCTGTAGGTGCAAGCAAATGGCAAGATGGTGAGGGTCATTCTATAGGAAATGACTGTAACAATCACCTAGGAGGAGATAAAAACTGCTGGTAACTCTTCTGGCAATTCTCCCCACGGAACGACGCTAAAGCATAGTACTATATATAGGACGGATTACTTTCTTGTTGGCACCACAAACTCGTACAATGACTGGTACCAAGCAATCGGCAACATTGAATGCAATGGAGATTGCCACGAGGATATCGGCGCCTTGGCCCAGAGCTGTACAACTACGGAATGGTCGGTTTCTAAAGATATTAGTACTGGATTCGACTTGGCGGGCATCCAACTTGGAAGTACGACTACAGTGACAGTCGGACAGGCGAGGACGACCTGCAATACCAAATTGGACATTGCATCTTGCAGATGGACCGACCAATCTTGCCAGTAAGACAACTCGTTACACAGTTACAACTAAGGAGCAAAAGCTAACATGATCGACCAGCTCAATCTGGGCCGCTCAACAAATCACCACCGTTCACGGCTACAAGCGCCGAACATGCAAATCACCCTCTGGCCGCGCAGGCGTAAACATGCCCAATACCGCCAGGCGCGACGACGGCTACTTTACGCGCGGCATGCAAGACTTTGAAGTCAAGTTGCCAGCCATGAGTGCCATTGATTGCAAGGGTACTTGTGATCCAATGTGGAGCCCGGGACAGTTGCCGCCTATTAATGGAGATCTGCATCCGGTGTAATAGCGGGAGCTGGTTGGGAGACGTGATAATGATATTGGCTGTGAGGACAATGGATATCCACCAAGTCTGAGTTGTTCAAGCGAGTCTTTCAAAGCATTTGTACGCGTATTGATGTCTTCTCGCATTGTTGTCAAGCAGGCGTTTGCATCACATGGCGGCATTAGTCCAGCAGGCACTGGTGGCATTCTGTTCAGATTAGCATCGGAAATCGATCTCTGACGTTTCTGCCATACTTGAAATCCAATACAGGAGACTAATCAAGGGTCTAACGGATGCCAACCTTTTCATCCTTTACCACCCTGGAAGCTCAGGAAATAACCGGCCAAAAGGTCTGCTAAAAACCCAACTTGCATTTGTGGGTCACCTAACCAGCTCATAGCCCTTGAGCTTTACCACCGATTTCAATTCCCTCAGTCGGCTAAGACAAATTCGAAGCCGGCCTGGATCTTTCCCGTTTCTTTGCGGACACAAGTACAACGTTCTTTCAATCCAGAACACACACCCCTACCAATTACCATCTCCATTACATCACGCGCGAACAAAGCCTACTAGAAATCTCGCTCTAATAGCAACCTACTCTAAGAAGCTCGACTTGCCAAATGTTTTAGACCAGCCACACTGAAACCTGCCGCGTCCTCTTTCTCTCTTGTCCCCCTTGAGAATCACTCACTCACTCCGCAGGAGTCCCCATTACATACTCCAACCATCAATCACACTCACACATCCACCCCGCCACCCCAATGACAACTGAACCCTCGCCACATTGGCACAAAACATTCACTACCTAAACAAAAACCATCGCTGTTGCCGGTGGATCTTTCGTTAGCCAGCATCTCTGACACTCCTTGCTACTTCGCGCATCACGAGATTCAGTAAAGCCTACCGAGACGGGTGGTGAGGAGGGATGGGGCATAGGTATGAGGGTGATTTGATTCCTACTTTCTCCTACTTTCCTTATACTTCCAACTACTTCACAACACCCCTCACCCGCCCACCTTTCGCAGTCCAACCTTCCTTAGCTACCAGAGCCACGGTCTAGGAACTGGAAACACCAGCTCGCACTCACCACCTCTCCGCTTTCACTTCCTGCTATCTTTCAATGCCCACAAAGCAACCTGGGAGAGATCTGACGAATATTTCCACAAATGTTGTTCGCGCGTTCGTGGCGGCTGAGAGAAAATTATCATGAACACGGTCGTTGGACTTACTTTCTTAGCTACTCGAACCGTAGTCCTCAAAAGGGCTGGTTACTGGCTAGAAGGCCTCGCCGAAGCCAGACTCTGAATCCGCATAATCGCCTTTACCAGCCCAGGCGAGCAGAAAAACCCTACGACGTCTCCAGTCAACATGGGCACAGCCGTATCCGGGTCCTGGGTTTGGACCTCCGCTCCGCTGCTATCAGGACACATAGCCTTTGTATATAGTATCGAATACGCGATTATGAGATGTTAGTAATACGATCAATAGGTAAATATGAGACCACTGCACTCCTCTTCTTCTAAATTTGGAACCCCGTTATCTCAACCGCTACTTTTCCCGCTTCACTCCTTTTTCCCCTTTCAGATTGCCCAGTTCCTTCCTCCCCACTACCACTAGGACCCATATCTCACTCCAGACCATCAGACGCACTAAGTGCTATTAACCTGTCCACGCAGTACACCCACACACCTTCAACACGCCCTCCATATATTTCTCTTCTCTTCGTTTTCTCCACTAGAGGATCGCAGAACGCTAGAGGAATGCAGCAATCAGCGAACAAGAACCAATCTCCAAGAGGAGATATTTTAACGATCCAATAGAAGTCTTTTATAAAAAAAAATCCGTTAACTCGGGTCTAAATGCACAGCTTAAGCGATAAGAGGAATCGGGTTAAACAACATGGAATCCGGTCATACTGTCTTCAGTGACTTTGTGCATCCCAAGGCGCTTTTTTCCCTTCAGTATCCACCGCCGGGGTTTTTCCAAGAATATTATTTACTGCTTGCAAGATAACGGCAAGCTCTGCCACATTGTAACCTCCTCTTCATGAGTTGTTTTCTGGGCCATGGAGCGCAGTCCGGAACCACTCCGCCTCCCAATGTTTCTAAGCCTTCTTATGCCCTCCCCACCACTCGAAAATTCTGACAGAGACCTACAACAAGAAACCTTGGGCGATTGATCCGAGCAAGTGGCTTCTTTGTGGGAGTTCCAATTCGGACAGTATGTTGCATGATAACCACTCATACATCTAGGTGAGGCAGGCCGGCAACGAGATTTACCTGTACGAGGTGCTGGCTACGAACCTTCTGCAAGCTATGCTTGTCAGAAGAGCTGAACAATCTCATCAACATCGACAGAGCAGTAACAGCGCTTTACTCATGCGTTGAGCTCACACACAGTCGAAAAGCGAGGCAATAACAACGCAGTCGTCGACGCGTTGAAGCTCGCACATACACAGAAGAACAGCAACGTCTTTGCATACATGCTGCGATTCATATACGACATACACACACATACTGCGAAGGCACGACCCAGCTTTTGCGCACATACAGACAGACGTGATGCAGTAAATTGATCGATTTTTCGCATTTTCAGGCCGATTTACACGCAGCGCAATCACACACAGAGCAGTAACAGCGCTTTATTCACACGTTGAGCTCATATACGACAAACACACATATACTGCGAAGACACGATTCAGCCTTTGCACATCTACACGTTCGCGTGAGACAGTAAATCGATCGATTTTTTGCTTTATCAGATCAATTTGCACGCATCGCAATCACATACATTGCAAAGACACGACACAGTCTTTGCTCATATACACAGAACAACAGCAACGTCTTTGCGCATGTGCTGCAACTCATATACATCACACACACACACATTGCGAAGACACGACTCAGCTTTTGTGCATTTACACGTCTGCATGATGCAGTAAATCGATCAATTTTTCGCTTTATCAGATTGATTTGCACGCATCGCAATCACATACACTGCAAAGACATGATACAGTCTTTGCTCATATACACAGAATGACAGCAACGTCTTTGCGCATGCGCTGTAACTAATATATGACATTCACACAGTCATTGCGAAGACATGATTCAGCTTTTGCACACATACACATCGATGCAATGCAGTAAATCGATTGATTTTTCGATTTTCTGAGTGATTTACATGCGTCACAAATACATACACTGCGAAAACACGACACAGTCTTTGCTCATATACACAGAACGACAGCAACGTCTTTGCGCACGCGCTGCAACTAATATACGACATTCACACAGTCATTGCAAAGGCACGACTCAGCTTTTGCATACATACACATCTGTGCAACGCAGTAAATCGATCGATTTCGATTTTCTGATCGATTTACATGCATCGCAAATACATAGATCAAAACTCATCTAGTTCGTTCAGCTGAGTGATCATACAGTGAACTTGAAAGCTCACGTCGAAGTGATCAGCTTTCATCTACATAGATCAAAGCTCGCTTAGCTCGCTTAGCTTGATGATCATACAGACAAGTCGAAAGTTCACGTTGAAGTGGTCAGCTTTCACAATCTTGGGTTGTCTATATGATCACTTGGTTATATAGACAGCTCACGCGCTCGTATGCGCAAACTATCGGTGTGATTGATCAATGGAAAGATATACTGCAGCGATTTTGGCTAGATTACATGTAATTTAGCATACACACAGCGCCTAGATAGTGCCATAGCCATAGGCTGCATGCACTTAATGAAGAAATAAAAAAATAAAAAAATCTAGGTGGCGATGGTATGGAAAGGAATCAAGTAGGCAAAAAAAAACATCGGAAATGGGACAATGTAGAACGATTGCTTTGCTGGGATGTGTTCAGGGGATGTAGAGCATTAGAACGGAGCTGGATAAAAATGGCGACCGATGTGAGTGAAGTCCTTCAGGGGAAGCGATCGAGTAACGGCGATGATGGAAGCAAGCGACCTCTCTTATGGGGCCGGATGTCGGGATACGGTTCGCGAAAGCAGGCAAGCGGGCGATCAATGGAAAGTGGAACTTGATGATGTGTGAGAGTCAATGTCGTTGGAATTCAAAACCTACGTTCATGCTTATATAGGATCGTTGTTCCAAAGTAAATATGTTGCAGCAAATATTCGACCGCTATCTGAGCGCCTGAAGTGCTGAAGTGTTTGATGGTATGGTTTATGCTGCCTCCCACCCCAGCGTTGAATTATGATATCCCTTTTAATGGAGGGTCATAGATGTAGAGAGTGGGAAGCAAACGAATGGCAAAGGTGAATCGGTCTGGAGCTAAACCGTACATGTTTGATGGCAGACTACTATCGTACGTTGAGGTAACTTGCATAGATGCATGCAAATACAAAAGTGAGCGCCATTTTGACTCCAATTATGATGCTTAACCAAAAGATTTTAGGCCATCCTAGCGATGAATTTTGCTGTTCGACAGATTTTCAGTTTGGTGTAAGAAACGCCAGGGACCTCAGCCTTGAGCCTTGCGAGCCGGTTCAAGTGATTGCAGATGTGTATCAAGATTATAAGGTTCCAAGACGTCTCCAGCGAGTTATCGTCACCAACTAACTCCATAGCCAAGTCTACCTTGAATTGTTTGTCCAAAACCGGCACCCAATTCTTCAATACTTTCTCTAGTTTAATTCTTCATGAAGGGTGAATATTAAATGCTCGGAGTATCCTTACTGACGGGAGAATCTTTACTCCGGTTTATTATGTTACTCTCCAGGTCATCCCCCGAACTGAGCATTATAGTCGGACTGTTATATGTTGAGCTGCCAGCGCTCACCACAGGGCCAGATAACCCAGTGTGGATAACCGCGCCGCTAATCCCAAAGACAGTACGTGGAGGTCCATCTCTACTTCGCTGGGTATTACGTTGGTCATTACGCTTGATGGTTCTTTGACGGAGAATTTGGGGCTCCGTTTGCAGATCTCCGGCTTGGAACGAAGCTGGCTCACCTCTCGAGTTTGAGCTGATTGCGGTAGAGAGCGTTCGAGGTAGATGGTAGCCTAATTTGCCGATAGGGACGCTCAGACCATGTACGACCTAAACCGCGGATTAGTCAGCTAAGAATATACGGAGGAGGTGAATCTTCCATAGGGTACCAACAATACTACAAATAGCCAAAAACCAGATCACTACCGTCATAATTTCGGACAACCTCGCAGCGTCTCCACGTGTCACCCCATCCACAGTGACTTGCCTGAGGAATTCAAGGCTAACATAGAGGTAAAACACCGCACTTACGCCAATGGGGCCAAAAAAGCCCACAAAGAGAGCCTGCTGCTTTTCTTCAATTTGGCTAATATGCCAGTGCATGGCGTAGACGACAGGTATTCGGCGAAGTAGAAGGATCAAAATCCCAAGAAAAATGAGTCGGTAGATAGGAATGACGTTGTTATCACGGAACATGGCCCATGGGCAGACACAGCCAAAGTATACGAATATTGACAGGTTCAGTAGCATGTCAATCGTCGGCTGTAAGGAGTCGTCGAGAGTCTCTAGACGGAACCAGTCACTATGAAGAGGGTCAGCGTTGTTTAATTTGTATAAGTGATGAATGTAGACTATACTCGACGGTAAATGCGTTCCCGGCGATGAAACATGCTAGTACATCGTCGCTGCCTATCATCCCACATGTGCCGGTAATAAAAAGCTGAAGTGAACAGAGTTAGTAAATTCCCCTCTAGCACTTAAGTGATCCTTACCGCCAGTGTGATAGCAAAAACCAGAAAGCTCTCGCGATCAACAAACTTTCTTTCCTCAGCCCAGTGAAGCAACTCCTTAGCAATCCAACCCACAACCGCCCCATATATCACACTGAGAAGGATAGTATAGCCCCATATTTCCCCGAACCAGTACCCCATAGCCAGTCTGGCGCCACCAGGTTGACCTGCACCATGGCTCTCGACGTACTTCAGCAGATATAGCGGGAGGAATAGAAATGGGTATCCTAAGCCATCATTGGCACCGGATTCGGCGATGATGATTTTTTGCAGGTCTTTCGGAACGTTCTTATCCGCAAATTTACCTTTGAAAATCGAGTTGGATAACACTGGGTCTGTAGGCGTCACACAAGCACCGACCGCCAGTGAGTGCAGGAAGCTGAGATTTGGGACCAAAGCCCAGACAAGCAAGCTGCTACACACCCACATGCCGACCATACCCGGTCCAAGCAGCAGCGCTAGACTTTTCCATTCCCGCTGCAGGTACTTACTGGGTAGCTGCACCCCCGCGAGGACCAACTGCACGCCCAAAACGAGACGTGTAAAATAGAGAGTGATTGAGTCAAGACTCTCTTGCGAGCCACCAGCATAGTCTAGGGGCCTGAGAAAATTGGCAGCATGCGGGGAGAAGGTTATACCAGCCAATAGAGATATCACTGTCCAGGTTAGCTGTGGAGCGGAAGGCCAAGTAGATTTCTCACAAGGCAATCAGAAACGTACAAGCTTCGGAAAGATAGAAGCGCTCTTTACAGAGATAAGAAACAAGGCCGAAGAGGGTGATGAAGCCTCCGAGGGTGGCGCAAACAATATTGAAGTTGGTTATAGCGAGAGTAGGCATTTTTTGGCAACCCTACGTGGTATCAAGAGTAGTTCTAACTATATAATTCAATTCCTGATTTCGGATAGGTCGTATCGCTTGTCACTCGTACTCAATGATGGCCACCGAAAGTAGGCCGTAATCCTGATGTTATTGAATCATATGTGCTTGCAAATAGTGAGGCAGTGGAAAGATACTGAAGTCCGCCAAACTGTCTAGAGGTTGACGAAACATAAAGCCGTGTTGAGAAGAGATAAGATTGATTTGACGATGGGTTGTGCGTACCTTACAATACGGAGTAATGCCCTGTACGGTGTAGATACTACGATAGGGTGGTAAGGGTAAAGTATTGTGGGTATGTGTGGTACGGTTGACGTAGTACTCTAAGTTCGCGCAAAAACGGGTGTGATTTCGATAATGATATCTCATATCAATGACGACTGAGCAACCTTTATCTAGTTTTTCCATATTCAAGCCAGGTCCTGACGAAACTGGACGTTCCAGTTCTCCTAGATTGTCCTGTCACCGGTCACGGCCACTGGTGTTTAAGATTCAACAGCCAAGCCAACCCAGAACAGCTTGTGAGTTGATCTCCCTGAAAGGAAGGAGTCCTTCGCATTGAACCAGTCATGTATCGGGGTCTTAGAGAGAAGAAGCAGCTCACAGCAACTCCGTGGACCTTGTAGAGATAGACCACAGGCCGATAGTCGATGGTTATACAAGCTACGTAATAAGAAAGGCGGCAATTTGCCCTCTACCAAATCAGAGACTGAACGTCTATCAGAGACGGTAACGGCTGAAGGTGGGACATCTGGAGATCCCAAAGATTTCTCTTCTATCAAGAGATATGAGGATATTTCTGCCAACCGCATGACAATCGTTATCTAACACATGCGAAGCTCGTGTGGTATCATTAGGGTAAAGCAACATATTAGCGTATGGCGAGATTATAAACTGATGAGAGCAATTTGCTGATAACGTTAAGGGTATTGGTGGATTTTCCATCTTGTGCCCACTTGAACTCTCTCTTAGTTTCTAATCCTTTTCAACATCCTGCACAAACCTTCCGTCATAATGGACGAGAGCATTGAATTTGCGCTCAATGATAGTAATTAGTAATGTAAGCGGCCCATTGTCATCCTCCTTTGAACATCCTGGGGCCACTCAAATAGCGCGGTATTTGAACGCCCTTTCAAGATATGTGAAGGAGCGGCTACGCCACTGGTAGATAGAATATTCAGCGCACGTTGGATAGTGCTTTGGACGAAGATGATATGGGGAATCTAAAGCTTAACTCTCAACGCATGGAGTAAGATTGAACTGGCAAGAGAAAAGTAACCAGACTGAGGGTGAGAGGATAAGAAGAAGAAAGAAACTTTTAGAAAGCTGGTTGATAGTCACATGAAAATTAAATTGCTACGCGTAGAAATGCCTACGTTTCAACTGACCTAAGTTTGTCAGGAAGTTGCTCCCTTTCGAGCGCCCTCCACAGCAAGCTTATCAGCTTCAACATTCCCCAGCTGATTAGAGTGCCCTTTGATCCATTCGAAAAGCGTCTGAACCATCAATGAATTACGTTCCTCGATTTTTGCAAGAATATTCTCCACAAGATCTTTATTTTCGACCGCCTTCCCTGCCGAAGTCCTCCACCCATTCTTGCGCCAATTGACGTACCACGACGTGACGCAGTCAATGGCATACCGACTATCGGTGATGATGCTAATATCCCGATGTCTGGGCACTATCTCAAGCGCTCTCAGTATCGCAGTAAGCTCCGCCCGTTGGTTGGTTTGTCGCGGTCCAGGCAAGGTCTCCGAAACATTTCTACATATTGAGAGTTAGTTTTTGGTTTCGGCTTTCTAGGTTGCGCTCATGTATTACCTTAAATCACCAGGGCCAAAATAAACGCCCACACCTGCGAAAGCTCCTGCATGTCCATTACCAAGAGAGCTTCCGTCGGTATGTATACGTATTATGCCAGTCTGTGCATCTCCAGCTCCTTGCGGTTTGGTAGCTAGCCGTTGCTCTTGTGTCTTATAGAAGATCTGGCCAGTTTCGGCATCCAAGACAATGTTAGGGTCAAACCCGTCCTCAGCACCTGGTGGAAGGGGTCCGGTGCCTGGTTCATATTCTGTCTCATTGTACTCAGCCTCCACCGGTCTAACCACCTTAGAGGTGCCATTCACGCCTTTCTTCGCCTTCTTCGATGCGGGTGGCTTCGGTATGGTTGGATAGGGAGGCTCAGATGCATAATAAAGTGCTGAGGTCACAGGGTCTGCCTCGATTGTAGCGGAAGACTCGAATGCCTTTTGGTCATCGCTGTCAAGAAAGCGTTGTGCTTCCACACGAGTAGAGAAGCATTTGTGCTTTGGTTTAGTCCATCCAGTAATCTGATCTTGAGCGGAAGGCCAGTCGGTATATATTCCAGGAACTCTCCCATTTTTGACAGCGTAGAATTTGGATGTCGGTGATGAACTCGAGCCACCATTCTGAGACGGATTTTCTCCAGCCAGGAACCGCTCAGCGTCAGTCAAGGTCGAGAAGGACTTGACTAAAATTGTTTGTTAGCCATCATGAATTGTACCAGATTCGCTACAGCGTACAGGTCGCTTTTTTGAAGCCTTTGACTTGCTCCAAGCAATCGGCCCAGGTATGGTAGATCCCAGGATGGTTCCCAACTCGAACGGCATAGAACTTGGGCTCAGCAGCTCTTTTCCTCTTTGTGCCAGCAGAGGCTGTGGTTCCAGCAGGCGACGCCGATTTCACAGAAGCAGTGTCATCCATAATCTCGTGGGCGCTCCGTGAGAAGATCTTCTTCGGGCTAAGATGAGCTCTATCTAGGTAGTTAAAGTGATCGATAAGCCTACCACTCCACAACAGCATAAAACGATTCACAGTTCAGACAATACTGTCTGGTCCAAGACCGACTGTTCCTGGTGATTCAGCTGTACAGAAAGCATCGGAGAAAGAATGACCTAGAAAGATCGGCGCCGTTTGCGAATACTTCTGTCAGAGATACTGTGACAAAGCTTGGTAGAACTTCATGAAACACGGGTGTCCGATGGGACAATCAATGATTATTGACGGGTCCCTGCAGAAGTCCACCCATTGTTGTGTTGTTGACCCTAAAGTGGCTTGAAGAGGGGATGGGACGGGTGCTAGGGGGGTATCGGCAAACCTCAAAAACCGTCACAAAAACAGACGCCTCTCGATCTTGTTCGTCACTACGTTATCGTTGATAGCTCGGTCTCATACTTTGCCTTCAGTGTACTCGAGTGAAGGAAGAATTTGCGAGTAGCGGAGCGCCTAGGATACATGAAAGCCAGCCGCCATTTGAGAAAGCTATCCAAACACCAACACCAGAGCTCGCTCCGAAGCCAATCCCCAACGACCCTCAAATATACGTAAACAGGGGGGTATATGTAACGCCTTGCAACGCCTCAACACCTTATAACGACGTGAAATAACGGCCAAGCCTAATTTGACGACTGGGAAGCAGCCCGACGGAGTTGATAATTCGGGACGAAGTCAAACCAGTCAGTCTCCGGATTATAACGGTAAGCCTTGAAGTCCACTCCGTACGGTTTCTAAGGAAAAGGTTAGATGTGGGAATTGGGTTACAGGGAGGCACACTTACGGGTTCGAGCATGTACAACATACCCAATGGTACTACATCAAAGCAAGTGTGAATTAGCGCTGATTCTGCATAACACGCTCCAAGAAACATTACCGTCAAGGTCAGCGACATCCTCCCGCTTCAAGCCTTTAAAGTAAGCTAGAAGCACGCGGGCGACAGAACGATGTCCAACAAGGAGGACATGGTCAGTCATTCTTTCCACCTCGACAATAACAGCTCGTAGACGGTTGATGATGTCGAGATAACCTTCCCCACCGGCTCCTGGATAGCGGTAATGAAGCTTATCTTGTTTGCGCATCTCATACTCGGCGTTATATTTCGTCCTAATCTCCTCGTAGGTAAGACCTTCCATTGTACCAGCGTTAAGCTCATCCAGCATCTTCATCTGCTTTATGTCAAAGTCTTCCTCATCAAAGTACTGAGCCGTCTGAACGCTTCTTTTAAGCATCGAAGTCCACACGCAGAAGCTCTTGGGTGAATCATCTCTACTTTGGCCACCGTGGTACGAATACTCGGGATTCGGCGGTGTCGTATCGCCAGGTAACGGAGGGAAATGAGTCGACTTAGCCTTATCCTGCTGGCGAATGTCCCAAGCCTGGCGCTCATGTCTCATGAACCTCGTTAATGCTTTCGCGTACCGGCGGCCGTTTTCGCTTAGATCTGAATCGCCTCCAATTTTGCCATTTACGTTATCAAGCGACTCGCCATGTCTAGTAATCCAGATTTGCCTTGGCGAGAGATTGAAGTTCAGCAAATAGTAAACCGTCTGGGCGGATAAGAAACCTCGAATCTGGTGGGAAACGACCTTTCGTCCAACATCAATCATCTAGATATTGATTAACGAACATTTTCGCTATATTGAACGTAAGCGGGTTTTGGTACCTGGATATAAGGCATATTATTCCGTTCCTCGTAATCACCAAGTGGAACATACTTCTGCTCATACAGACTCACACGTTTCTTGAAATCTGCCAAAGCTGTTACTGGATCCTGATCACGATAGTCAGGGCCAGAGAGTTTTAGGCGCATGTTCGACTCCAGAAGCTAGCCGTAAAATTAGTCAGGATTTCTCGAGTATCCTTTGTACAAACGTACATTCTCATCAATACAAAGAGACTCGAGAAAGAGGACACCAAGCTCTGGTCCAGCCCTTTCTCGAACTCTCTTCATAATTATTTTTCGCCTCTCAAGAGTACTGTTTGTAGCGTCAAAGATGCCCACCGACCCACCCTGGTCAAGGATGTAGTCTAGGAGTTCATCCAAGGTTTCAATTGCAACTTGCTCGCGGATCTGCGCAGCTCTTGCGTTGTTTGGGTCAAAGAAATCCGCTGATTGTTCCATGGTTTCGGAAGTATTTGGGAGAGCTTCAGGTAAGGAACCATAAGCTTTCTCATCTGAGCCGTCGCTCTCGACGGATAACATGCTAGAGGTTTCACTCGCGTAAGGTTGCTTATGATGGCTATACGAACTGGAAACACCGAGTGCAGGTTGAGGAAGACTCTGGTCTACCGTAGAAATGGGTGGAGGTTCGCCATTGACGAGAATCTTGGTAGGTAACGCAGGTGGTCCTAGAAAGTCTTTTTGGTTCAAAATGCCGTTCAATGACGCGGTACTCAAGCTTGATCCAGGAGTAGCATCCATAGACCATCCGTTTTGCGTTTGTATAAGCGGGGCGCTTCGATTTGAGCCGCCAGCAACGACTCGTCTTCGCTCGCCCACATTGAAGATCCTCGTATCATGTTGGAGCCAGTTCAAATACCTCGCGATCTTTTTCGTAACATAGCTTTTTCCCCTGGCCGGCAGACCCACCATTACTATTACCAGCTTCGACCCAACATCACGCTGAGATATTCTTCCATCAGGGGACTCTTTTGACCTGGTTAGGCCTGGGATATCGAGGGTCGTAGGTCGGCTACGGCCGGAAGGGGTTGAAGCGCCGGAGTCCCTTCGAAGCGGGGGACTTCAAATGGTCAGAGCTAGCACGAGACCGTGACTTGAAGGAAAGATGCTTACATTCTAGGGCTAAATTTAGGACTGTTTGGTGCCGTCGTCGCAGGTGTATCTGTCAAGCAAGCACCAATACCTGTGCTCTGCTTATGCACTGGCTGGGGCGCTGAGAGATTGGCTTCTGAAGTCTTCGCGGATGGTGACTTGTCTGGCCAGACTGTCCCACGCTCGTCTGGGATGATTGCACCATCGGGGAGAGTGAAGTGGCTCATTATGGCGGTTTTGGCGACCATGGAATGTTGACTCTGTCTACGGGTAGGAGCTATCCTATTCGAGAGTGGTGGTTTCTCTTGTCTTGTTTCCGGGTGGGTCGGGAGAGGTACATCTGGGTGTTCATGCCCCAAGAGGGGCATAGCTCTCTTGCTGGATGCTGGAGGGCAAACGCTGGCGGCGGGCAGACTGGTGAGAAAAGACAGATCTCCTTGACGGGAGCTTCCCAGCTACCCGTGAAGATTAGTGCAATCAAGGAAGGAATGAGGAGGATCAATTTCGAGATGCGGGCAGCTCCTGATACTATCGTAATAAAGCGCCGGAGATGTGGATTAGGTGGATTAATGATAAGGTAAGCACTTGAGGTAAGGGAGTTGGGTTGAGCAAACGCGGTATTCGGAAAAGTCAACGCCGGAAGATCCTTGCAAGTTGCTCAGCCTTATACCCTTATGACGCAAGGGCGGCAGCTGGTACGTACCTTAGTCACGTACTCCGTACGGAATACTTAGGTTCGATTCCTAATGGCGCTAGTACAATCGTGTAGTGTTCCAGATTAGGGCCCAAACCCTTTAGGATTATACCTACCCTTCCAATAGAGATATATGCCTGTTGCCAGCGAAGAGTATTTGATGTATTATTATTATAATAGTAGCCCTCGTGGAATAGTCAAACAGTCATCAAAAACTGTCTGATTTGCAGGTGGGCCATGGCTGATCCAACCTAACCAATAGCTGCAGCGCTCCTAAAAACAGCATCCTACCACTGCCTTACCGATGTACACGTCAAGCGGTCTGCTTCCGTCGCGGTCTGGTATTATTGCATTTACAGGCGGCTCTTCGTTTTAATTTAAAGATTCAGACTGGACGACGCTTGTTTCGCCGGGCTGTTGTTTGCATGGCAGTCAATCACCGACGGTCAGCGAAACGTAATATGTAACGTATGCTGGTACTTGTAATTCAAAAGGAACCCCTTGCGTACGGATCATCACCCAGTATCAATCGCCTAGCTTGAGCGTCAAGCCCAACAAACATCCATATGCCGCGACCGATAACGCCGTTAGGACCACAACGACGTTACCACTTGTCCGAAACTTCTTTTGATTCAACCCATCTTCACCTATCTCTGAAAAGAACTGTTGGTTCCCTTGCTGCCTCCGAAGCAGGCTGGTAAGGAGGATTCCCGCACCATAAATGGCGAAAAGCGCGCCGATGCTGTAAAACTCTGAAGTGAAAATCTTGAGTATTACCAAAGCAAAGGAGAATTGGCCGAGTGCGGTCCGAATATAGGCGCCCTCGAAAGTTCGCTGCGCGGCGCGAACCTCCACAAGCTCATCGTTGGTGAGGACGACCGATCGTGCTCGGTGGAGGCGCAAGCGATACCGATCTCCGGCATGGGACTATTGAGTATGAGCACATTATATGTAGAGCATTTGAATAAGCTCGTTACCTCGAACATCCTGTGCTGGGCTGAACTGATGAACATAGAGAAGAGTCTTGTAGCAAAGAAGGCGGCTATCTTTATGTTCAGTGACCTCAGTCACGTGAGCCGCGAGCGGGGGCAAATCCCCCGAAGACCGACCGAGGGGCAAAAAATAGAGGGAATGGGCTCTGCATGAGGGCTCCTTCGAGATACCCTTTGCAAATATAAAATCGGAGGGCATACTTTCCTATCAGCAGGTTCCAAAGCTTTGAAGACTGTTATTTTCCTTCAAAAACGAGTATGACGAAGGTGTACAATGCAGCGGAGGGTAAGTTAGAAGAGAAACATACTCAGAAAGTCACACAGTTGATATTTCCTTCCTCCTCTCGAACTTTTCCAGTATATGTCCTCGATGCCCAATATTAGAAGCGACATTCCGGTAAGAAATACTATAACGTTTTACTTATACCACTTTTCGAATAGTGGCAACACATAACAGTCCCGAGAGTTGTTGGGTTATATTATACGGCAATGTGTATGATGTTAGATTTCCTGCAGTGCGTTTCCAGAGCTAGCTGAGACAGAGCTTAGGTCACAAATTTCCTACCAAAACATCCAGGTGGTAGCAAAACAGTACGCAATCAAACATGGGTTCAAAGTAATGTTCCAACCTCAGTCTGACATGGCTTTGGCGAAGTATAGATCCTACGGCTGGCCGGTAAAAATGCTACTGAAGAGTATGGCCCCGTACATCCACCAGGGACACTAGAAGAGAACCTCAGAGTGGAAGATAAGCTGGGCACAATCAACCCAGATAGCCTACCTAAAGAAGAAGCCTCTCAAGAGGAAGAACGCCTGGAGGAAAGACCTGCACCAATTAACAGTCTTCTTAACCTAGATGAAATTGAGAAATTCGCCACACAGCAGCTCAGTCGGAAAGCATGGGCGTACTACTATTCGGGTAGTGATGACTTGCACTCTAAGCGGTTAAACACAGAAGCGTATCGGGCCATCTTGCTCAGGCCGCGCATTTTCATTGATTGTGAGAAATGCGATATTTCCACCACCCTACTAGGCTGTAAAGTAGGACTTCCCATCTACGTCTCACCGGCTGCGATGGCCCGATTGGCAAACCCCGATGGTGAAGCCGGCATAGCGAAAGCCTGCGCCCGCTTCGGAGCGATGCAAATGATCTCCAACAACGCCTCCATGACGCCGGAGCTAATCGTTGCAGACGCGAAGCATGGTCAAGTGTTTGGCTGGCAGCTCTACGTCCAGGTGGAGCGCAAGAAAAGCGAAGATATGCTCGCTCGAATCAATAAGCTCTCTGATAGAGTCAAATTTATAGTCCTAACGCTCGATGCGCCCGTACCTGGGAAAAGAGAGGAAGACGAAAGGTCTCAAAATGTCGCCTCCAGTCTACCTGTAACGTCGGCGTTGCAGGCAAGCTCTGCCAGTAAACCCACCGATAGTGGTATCGGAAAACAGTTGTTTATGGGAACTTCACCCAACCTGACCTGGAAGGAGACATTAGCTTGGCTAGCTAAGCAGACGCCGTTGCCAATCGTCCTGAAAGGCATACAGACACACGAAGACGCTTATCTGGCATCTTTGTACGCTCCTCAAGTCAAAGGGATTATCCTATCAAACCATGGTGGGAGAGAATTAGATACTGCGCCCCCAGCAGTTCATACCCTTCTGGAACTCCGCAAGTACTGCCCTGAGGTCTTCCAGAAAGTCGACGTGCTCGTAGATGGAGGCATCAAAAGAGGCACAGATGTAGTCAAGGCCCTGTGTCTAGGGGCAAGAGGGGTTGGCATTGGTCGAGCCGCCCTGTTCGGGCTTGGTGCTGGAGGAGTTGCTGGTGTTGAGAGGACCTTTGAAAGTACGCCGTAGGGGGCCTGTTTAGAGGATTGATTTGCTGATGCTTTAATTACAGTCCTTGAAGAAGAGCTCAAAACGGCCATGCGCCTTTTGGGAGCTCACAACGTTCAGGAACTAGGCATAAACCACGTAAGTGCAGTAATTGGCTCCAGCCATGATTAGTCGCTGAGATTGTGCACACTGTAGGTAAACACCCGCGCCGTGGAGCAGCAGATTTACGACGGTCCTCCAGGTTTAGAGAAATCTAACTTGTGGCTGTCATCGAAACTTTAATGTCAACTGCAGCACCTTAAGTGGGGATCTACGGGACGCTTTGGTTTCTCGTTAATATTCTGGCCAATATTGTACAGAATTATTAGGCCGTTCGTACAAGAGACACCAATCGGCACCATGAGTCTTTTCACAATCGCTGTCAAAACATGACCGTCAATCCTTAAAGAGCTCAATATGAATTTACTGTGTGAGAAAATCGAATCAGTTACGCATCTCTTGTGACGAGCCTAAACTACATATGTAGGTTCTACTAAGGTTCCTACTAAATAGCCTCGCTGGATGTTTGGGGAAATGGAATTATGCTCATAATTCGACCTCAACCACCACGATCCTAGATTCAGCCGTACCCAAACAACTCGAACAGATATACAGTCGGTACGCTCGACATAACCTTCGTCAGCCATATACCTAAAGATACCTCTCACGACGAGACCCTATAGCTGCAAAACCCCTTTTAAAGAACGCCTTGCTGGTCACAGCGTACCAACTGGAATAGTCAGTGGCCCCCGGTCCCAAAGTTTCAGATACATCGTAGTAACGTCAGTCCCAACTGTCTTATACACGAGCATATCCAGCCGAGTACCTGCTGGGCCTCGGGCAACTGCAATCTTCGATCCCGGCATCGCAGGTCCTGTCATTTCCGGATCCAGGATGGGAGTCATGTTTAAGCTCGAATCGGAGGGGTGGCTGGCGTTGCGGTTGTCTATCATAGAAAAAATAGTGCCGTTGATGGACTGGGAGTAGAGGAAGCGGGATAATTCTTTTGGTCTGGCCAGCTAGAGAGAGGGTGGGATTATCGTATACTCGTAGGGACGGAAAATCTGTCGCATTCCCTCTCTTCCAGTGGTGCTTACACAGCAGTTCTCGCAATGCCATTCCTGACGCTGCAAACCAGTTCCGATCCCATACAACCACCAAGCAATCGGCAATGGTCTTGATTGTGGGCATAAAGGCATCCCCATTGGCACAAAGTCACTACCAAATTTCAGACCGTCGAATCTGGCCACTTGATGCCACGAATCTGTGCTAGCACCCCAGAACAGCTCCTGGACGGTATCATCACCATCCGGCCGATACATGAGCCACCCCGCTTTATTCACGTTTGGGCATATGGGCGTGTAGTTAGGATTTGTTTGCGTCAGGTCATCTAGCCTGACTCAAGGTACGGATAATCGGACGATGCCTTGAAGCCGGGAGCGTCCAGGGAGCCTCGCCTAGCCGATTGAATTATTTATGATCTCAGACTTGAGCTCATGAGTTCTTGTCAATATAAGAAAAAACAACCCGAAATTTGCATTGGTGGCTGACCGAGCGTACGAATATGCTGTTATCATGGCACTCAGTCCGGTGCTTTTGGCGTCAAAGTTTAATCTATAGACATTCCATTTATCTAGTCCGCTGGGTTACCGGTTTCGGTATAAGTGATTGCTATGAGAGATATGCCATCTCGGACGTAAGCGTAATAAACTGTGCCATAACGATTACCTCAGTACATGAATTAGAGATAGGAACCACAGTCAACCATTGCCTATAAGAACGAGTGAGATGCAGAACAAGGCCAAAGATACCGCCATTAACGAGACAAACAAAGTGATCAAAATGCAGAGATGATTTTTTCTTCGTGATATCTTGAAACCCACGGACGTTTCTCCGAGACGAAATAAGTGCTGGTAACGAAGATGTCGAGGCCAAAGGCTGATCTATGCTTATTAAGGAGCCCTCAGCAGCTGCTCGGTAGTACTCTTGTCTTTGTAGCTCTAAGCGTCCCTAGATCTTCAAGAAAAATTATGATTGCGACAGGTCGTTAATAGTTCAACAGTATTGTAGTGATATAGATCAGGAACGCAGCGACACTTTACATCGTGCCCACCACCTCTGCCTTGCACTCAAGTCATCCATGGTCAGCCTCTTTCGCACGATTGAGCGAAGGTGACTTCGCTTGGCACCACCAGACAAACAGTGCCTTGAAAGCGGACTACTGTAAGCCCCTGAAGCCAACAGCACAGCCCCTGAGTCAGTCACGAGCACACGTCCCTTTAAGTAAAACAGTTAAACAGCGAGAACTGGACATCCGCAAGTACTCCCTAATGTAGTAATTTAAGTTTCGATGACGTCTCTTGTTCTAGCGGACAACATAGCAGCTCTCTGTGACACGTTAACTGCGTCCACCGCTTCGCTCAAAGCCTCTTGAATCTAGCAGAAGTGAGAATACGGGTGCGATCGCAGAGACTACCGCCACTGACTGAACAGGTAGCGCGTGTCTCTTAGGCGCTGCACAGTCAATGGACTCAATAGAATTACTGTTGTCGCATGGTTTGAGTAGGCCCCAGCTTGGGAATGAAGAGTAGGCTTGTCACTGTTAAGAAATCAAAAAAACGTCTCGCTGTACTGTCGGCGCTATAAATAGCCCGTAGAAACAGAGAGGCGACAAGTGGCCGAAAGAACGTCGTGAAAATGAATCTAAAGTCTATCTTACGCGTGTGTATTCATGTCGCTCAGCTGTTTAGGTGGAAATTCATCATCGACCCATTGCCATGCCAAAAGCTTCCAATTTAGCTCAGGGCGCCAAAAGAGGCCATAGGCCAGTCCTGGTCTCTCACTCTTGCTATTGCCATCAACGGAGTCCACGACTGCAGACATACCTCCAGTACGTGGCAAGCGCTTCCCAAATATTACCTTTCCAAATCTTGAGTGCAGAACGGCCATCGAACACATGACACATGGCTCATGAGTGACATACAGCTCAAGATCGAGGCAAAGATACCCACCGGGTGCCAGATTGTCATCTGAGTATATAGTATTTTCCAGCTCTGCCCGCGGGTTGTCTGCAAAGACGTCTGAGCAGTCCGGCTCATTTGCGTCATGAGGCTCGGTAACATTTAAACCTCGTCTTTTCCGAGCCACCAAACCAATAGCTCTCATTACCGCGTGGCCCATAACGTTGCCCCCTCCACCCAGAGCAGGCTGACCAGCACCCTTCCATCGCGCATCACCAGCAACCACGATCGGGCTGGCACCAGCGGAGGCGTTTCGATGCACTATAACTGCGCCAACCGGTTCCCCTTTCCGTGCCACTGACACCTCGCTGCCCGCAATTCGCGCAAGTTCCATCCATACCCCCACGCTGCTTCGTATCTCTTCTTCTGTCCTAGAAATGATGCTCGGATGTGGACCGAACGGATTGTTTTTCTTGTAGACAGTAGGCCAGTAATCCTTGCTCCATTGCTGTGCTTGCTCTTCAGACGTCGGAGGAAGTAAGGGAACCGGTATTGTGCGGACTTTAGGTTGAGTGCCGCTAGTTTTGAACACATCGAGCGAGGAAAGCGACTCGAGGACTCTTTCAAACGGTAATATGGAGACTGCGCAAATGAGAAGATGCAAGGTGGATTGTTGGGAGGTAACTAGATCTCCCGGCACACCAACACTGCTGCGGGACTCTACAGTAGTCTCATAGCTCTCGCAAGTCGAAATCTTGGTCACTGGAGTAAGAGAAGCTGGTACGTGTTCAGACTTTACAAATCGGCGAAGATGTCGCAAATTTACAGCATCGCGGTCCCGGATGGCACGTTCAACAGCTCTAGATACAGATCAGTTAGTCCACCAGTGATGCAAGAGAGCCAGCGTACTGTAAGACTGAATTAGCAGACTTTGCAGGAATTTCAGCAACGTATGCTAAGGTGATTTCGAGAGAGGCATGCAATTCTTCCTTAGTGCGCTGTGCAACGAGTTGTCCCTGACAGCTATGATTCATGCGCTCATTATACCCGACTTTCTTGACTGCTCATATAAAGATTACAGGACGAAGGGTGACGTTGTATAATCTGGCCCACGCTAATATTACACTAAGAATACTTAATACAATGCTAACTCGTTGCCTCAGTACCTTAGCGACTCATGCAGAATTCTTTTTACAATGAATCTACGATTGAGTTATGATAAAGATTTTGTAATGATGTTATTCAATTCTCTCGCCTTTAGACGAAGAAATTTAAAACACGTCGTAAGCATCAAATGATTAATTATCATAGTACATCATATAGTTCAAATCATAATAATAAATTCATACACTTTTGTGACATTGATTAGAATTAGATCGACTCATAGCATCAACAGTTTGTAAAGTGAACTAAATTTTAAAGTTTAGCTAAAGTGACATTTGTTGCTTAAAGTTGAATAAAATGATTAAAATTGAGATTTTAGCTGATTTTGCTGAATTGAGTTCTGCTTTTGTCAATAAAATCTGTATTTGTTTGTATGTCACTGCACTGAATCTCGCTTTTGTTGATATAATCTGCATTTGTTCATATGCGCTGAACTAAATTTGACTAACTCAGTTAATTCAGCTAAAATATTTATCTACATGCTCATCATTCTACTCGCTCATCTACTCGCTCATTTACTCGCTCATTTACTCGCTCATTATTCTACATGCTTATCATTCTACTCGCTCATCTACTCGCTCATCTACTTGCTCATCACTCTACATGCTCATCACTTTACTCGCTTATCTACTCGCTCATTTACTCGCTCATTTACTCACTCATTTACTCGCTCATCATTCTACATGCTTATCATTCTACTCGCTCATCTACTCACTCATTTACTTGCTCATCTACTCACTCATCACTCTACATGCTCATCACTTTACTTGCTCATTTACTCGCTCATTTACTCGCTCATTATTCTACATGCTCATTATTCTACATGCTCATCATTCTACATGCTCATCATTCTACATGCTCATCATTCTACATGCTCATCATTCTACTCGCTTATTTACTCGCTTATTTACTCGCTTATTTACTCGCTTATTTACTCGCTTATTTACTCGCTTATTTACTCGCTTATTTACTTGCTCATCTACTTACTCATCACTTTACATGCTCATCATTTTACATGCTCATTTACTCACTCATCATTCTACATGCTCATCACTTTACATGCTCATTTACTCACTCATTTACTCACTTTAATCTTTCTATCAAACACTCTATAAAATGCATCGATCAAGTGCATAAAACATGTTAAACAGTGCTTCAAACAATGCTTTTTATTGATTTTTCAATCGAGCTTTCTACTGATCTTTTTGTTGATCTTTCTATTGATCTTTCTACTAGTGAGCTTTTGATTAAGTTATTTACTGAGCTATTTACTGAGTTATTAATTAAGCTTTCTATTGATCTTTTGATTAAGCTTTCTACTGATTTCTTTATCAATCTTTCTACTGATCTTTCTACTGAGCTATTTACTGATTATTTTACTGATTATTCTACTGATTATTTTACTGATTATTCTACTGATTATTCTACTGATTATTCTACTGATTATTCTACTGATTATTCTACTGATTATTCTACTTATTATTCTACTGATTATTTTACTGATCATTCTACTGATCATTTTACTGATCATTTTACTAATCATTTTACTGATCACTTTACTGATCATTTTACTGATCATTTTACTGATCACTTTACTGATCATTCTACTGATCATTTTACTCATCATTCTACTCATCATTCTACTCATCATTTTACTCATCATTCTACTTATCACATTTACAGTTTGAGAAGTAAACTGAATTATTGAGTTTAGCTAAAGAAACATTTGTTGCTTAAAGTGAGATAAAGTTGAGATTTTAGCTGAACTCATCTGAATGTGATCAGATTTTATGAATAAAATCTGCAATAATTTCATATGTTGTTGAACTGAATCTGTGTTTATTCATATATCATTGAACTGAATTGCACTTTCGTCACTTTCATTGCTTTCATCACTTTCATCACTTTCATTTCTTTTATCACATTCAGTTTACTACTCATTTATTTACTTGCTCATTTACTCACTCATTTACTCACTCATTTACTCGTCTATCTACTTACTCATTTACTCTTCATTCTACTCGCTCATCTACTTACTCATTTACTTGTTACTTTACTCGCTCACTTACTCTTCACTTTAGTCACTTATTTACTCTTCATTCTACTTGCTCATTTACTCTTCATTCTACTTGTTTAACTACTTGCTCATTTACTCATCACTTTACTCACTCATCTACTCATTATTCTACTTGCTCATCTACTCTTCATTCTACTCACTCATTTACTCTTCATTCTACTCGCTCATTTACTCTTTATTCTACTTGTCTAGCTACTCGCTCATTTACTCATCACTTTACTCACTCATTTACTCTTCACTTTACTCATTTATTTACTCACTTATTTACTCATCACTTTACTTTCTATTAAACTCTTTATCAAATGCTTTATCAAACACTTTATTAAATGCATTAATCAAATGCACAAAACACATTAAACAATGCTTTAAACAATGCTTTCTACTGAGCTTTTCATTGATTTTTCTACTGATTTTTTGATTGATCTTTCTATTGATCTTTCTACTAGTGAACTTTCTACTGATTTTTTGATCAAGTCATTTAGTGAGCTTTTTACTGATCTTTTAATCAAGTCATTTAGTGAGCTTTCTACTGATCTTTTAATCAATCTTTCTATTGATCTTTCTATTGATCTTTCTATTAATCTTTCTATTAATCTTTCTATTAACTTTTCTATTAATCTTTCTATTAACTTTTCTATTAATCTTTCTATTAATCTTTCTATTAATCTTTCTATTAATCTTTCTATTAATCTTTCTATTAATCTTTCTATTAATCTTTCTACTGAGTTATTTATTGAGCTATCAACTGAGCTTTTTATCAAACACTTTATCAAACATTCTACATGCTTCAAAATACACATTGATTAAATGCATAACATGAATCAAACAATGCTTTTTACATGACTTTCTACATAACTTTCTATCAAGCACTCTTCATGACTCTTTATCAAGCACTCTTCATGTTTCTCTATCAAGCATTCTCGCTAATCTTTTTACTGATCTTTCAATCAAGTCATTTAATAAGCTTTTTACTGATCTTTCAATCAATCTTTCTATTGATCTTTTTACTAGTAAGCTTTCTACTGATCTTTTAATTAAGTCATCTACTGATTTTTTTACTACATGACTTTCTACATAACTTTCTTTATGACTTTTTACATGACTTTTCATCAAGCTTTAAATTGCTTTGCAATCAAGAATCAAATTTGTTTTCTATTAAGCTTCAAACACAACTCTATCAATCATTCTACATGACTTTCTACCTCTTTAGTTTACTCATTAACTTCTTTATTAACTTTCTTATTAACTTTCTCATTGACTTTCTCATTGACTTTTTCGATGCATATATTAAATAGCTATTATTTAGATAGTTAAATCAATCATTAATTATTCAACGTTGCAACTACGTATCAATGTTACAAATGTTAAAATAGTCATGTTTATTGAATTAAATGATAAAGACGCATACTGCGCTCATAAGAATGCTAAAAATGCTAGAAATGTTGAGAATATTAATGCTTTTATGAATATGTTTCAGCTAAAAGTGACGCAAATCTGAAACATGAAATTAAATGAATATTCAAGATATTAATCATTAAAAGCATTAAAATCTGTCTCTGTCACTCTTTACAAATTGCGAATACACTTTTGTGATGATCAAGTCTATTAAATGAATAAATAAAATCTATAAAAGTGATATGACAATGTGATATTTTAAGCAAACACAGAATGAGTATATATTATGATAGAGTTAATTATTAAGAAGCTCTCAATAACTTGAAAGAATCAATCAACTATAAAGAGTTTGTTAAGCATTATCAAGATAAGCATAATATAACTTATGACATATTAAGTTGAAGATTTGACGTAGTTTAAACGATGTCTTGACAGTGTTATGATCATGCACTTCAAGTTAATCTAACATAAATCATGTCAGACTATCATAAACTAGTATAAAGCTGATGTTGACACGCTAGCGATTTAGCGTGTCTTCATAAGTAAAACTCATGATGTGTTGCATCTTCTTTCTTCTTCAGCTTTGAACTTTTAGTTAAAATACACTCATATGATTCGCTTTATGCAGATTCATAACATTATTTCAAAGCTCATTAATCTTGCTATTGACGTGTAAATGATATAAAAACAAGCTACATCACTCAAACTTGAATCAAAATCAAAACTTGAAAATTGAGTTCAGAAGACTCATTAGAAATCAAGAAATTTCTAGAACAAAACAGAAAAATATAAACATGTCGCTTTAAATTAACTCTTTACTGAGCTTATTGTCAAAATAGAAGAACAGAAGAACACAAACGTATTGTTCTAGAACTGAAATCAGAAATTTCAGTTGAATTTCAATCAGCAATTCTTTACTCACACAATGATTAAAAGCACAGAATTAAAATCAGAATCAATGAGCATGATTCACTATGAACTTTGAAATGCTGAAAGAAAATCACTTCTATTACAGAATTGAACAGCATTAGAAGAAGAAGATATAAATGCATCATCAAATATCAAAGAGAAGAACATGAATGCATTGCTTTTCAATTTTAAAATGATCAAGATCAGCATCAGCATTTAATTGAATGCTTGAATAAGCACTCATGAAGTAAATGATCTTGTTGCGTTTATTAAGTACATATGTCAATAGCATGACATTAAAATCAAGATTCACAATGACATGATTTAAATGTTGAATGACATCAACAAGATTAACATTGAATTGAAAGTTATCAACATTAAGTTGAAAGTTACAACAGACAATGTTGAACATTGTTTGAATGCATTTATAGAAAAAGATGAAGAAAAAGAATGTGATTATACATCATTTAAAAGTGATATCAAGTCAACTAAGCACTTCAACTTCAAAAGATTGATTCTAAAAGTCAATTAAGTTATTTGACTCATCTTTGTTCAAAAATTTGAAACAGAATGTGAATAATTAATTGTTTTGAATGCAAAATAAGCTGAAGATGAATAAGAATCATTTTTCTATTGAAGAAATAAAGATTGCATATGTGAAAAGTTGAGTCAGTGAAACAATGATCAAACACATAGCATTCAGAATGAAAAACATGATCATGAACTCATTTTTTAAAGCAGAAAAGATACTGTTGATCATAAATAAAATGTATGATGACTTTAATTGATATCATACAACTCAATGACAGTTTTTGAAGCTGTATTAAACAAAACAAGATTTTCTTTCATGAATTTTGAATGAAATTTCAGAAACTTAGTGCAAAACTAAAATACAATAATGAAACTTTACTAAATGATTTTCAGCATAAGATTAGCTCAGATCTTCAGTGAGTTATGATCAATGAACAAACTATGAATTTGAATGAATTCATTAACATCTGCATGTAAGTTAATGTTTGATTGACAAAATTGAATGCTCAATCAGCTTTCAAAACATCAACGACTCAAGTCACTCATTTTATTGCTAGCATCTTAATGATGATCACTACTGCGATCTCAGCTTCAATTTCTGCATGAAAGAAACTCAGAATATTAAACGTTAATTTTGCTAGAAAGAAGTTGTTTAAAAAAGAACTCTGCTTCAAATGCAAGAAGTCAAAATATAAAGCATACAATTGTTTTAAATCAGCTCAGATACATGAAATTGCAATGAATTTGAAAAACGACTTACTTTTGTCAAAGTAGTGATTGAGAACAATATACTCATATTCTGCTTTATTAACATATCTGATGATTCATTTAATTTCAAGTTATTCACTGTTGACATCATCTTGAATAGTTTAGAAAAGATATTTAAATTTCTCACTCTGATAAATATTAAAATCATTGACATGACTTTCATTGATGAATTTTTGATGTCAAAGCTATGTAAATGCTTTGATATTCAATTAATATTGCTGTCAAAATCAAAGTCAATTTGATTGTGTTATGATTCTAGCTACGCATCTATGTTGATAGCTATGTTGATGACTATGTTGATGACTATCGTTGATCGCTTGTCGCTAAACTATAGAGTTGTTTCAAGATCAACTTTATTCAAAGTTAGCTTATGTTTTTCTGAGTCATATAAATAGTCAAATCTTTTCTTCTAGATACTTTTCTTTCCTAGCATTTATATACTCGTTACATTACATTCATATGACTCGCTCTATGCTGATTTCTAACAGATTGTATGATGAAATTTCTGATTGAAAGTCAATTACATACACTTTGTATACATCAATCATGATACAAGAACATAAGAATGAAATGATTTTTTTTTGATAACTCATTTAGATCAGTACAAGATAATCTTTGAAAATCTTTGATTGAAAAGAAATCAAATGTTGATAAATTCTGCAAATGATCAATTAATATTATCATTGAAGATTCAAACATCAAAATCTGTTGTTTCAAAAGCAAGCAGTCAATCAGCATTTCACAGATCTGAATCAAATGAGATTTGTAAAATGAAATGAAAGAACTTGAACTTAATTGTTACATCAATGATCATCTTGAAGAGATTCATGAATCAGAAATCAGTGAATAAATTCATTGAATCTGCTCGATTCATTGAATCTGTTCTTATAGCAAAGCAAAGCACTCAAATTGACTTCAATCAACTTTGCTCATTTCAGTCAACTGAGACAAAGAAACTTATCAATATTATTATGATCAAAGTTGTTGTATATCAAACTTTAGTCAAGAATAAGAAGATCAAGATCTTCTTTTTGATCATTAGTGAAATCAACAAAGCACTTAACTCAGTTGAAGATTTCACGAAACTGAATGAAATGATCTCTGTCATGTCATTAAATGAACTGAAGAAGAAGCTTTCAATAATTTATCATGACTTTCTGAATGTTTTTGATAAAGAAAAGATAACGCAGTTGTCTTTGCATTGATCATATGATCATAAGATTGAATTAAAAGAAGAAAGTTAACTTTCTAGAAGTTAATTGTATTTCATGTTGAGCTATAAGTTGCAGAAAATCAAAGAATATTTAAAAAAGAATTTGAAGAAGAAGTTTATCACTTTCAGCAAAGCTTCTTTTGCTTCATCAATACTGTTTGTTGAAAAGAAAGATGATAGTTTTTGCTTTTGCATGAACTATTGAAAACTAAATGCTCTGATTAAAAGAGATCTTTATTCAATACTTTTGATAGACGAAGTACTAGCTCAAATTCAAGACAGTAAGTATCTGACTTAACTTAACATTATCATTACGTTCAATAAACTGCATATGAGTTCAGAAAGCGAAGATTTAACTACTTTTATTACTTTCTTTGACATTTACAAGTATAAAGTAATGCTCTTTGAATTAATCAATAAATCTGCTTTCTTTCAGCACTATATTAATGATGTATTGTTCAACTGTCTGCATAAATTTTGTCAAACATACTTGAATGATATTCTCATTTACAGTAAGACATAAAAAAAATCTACGAAAGACATTGATGACAGCGATTTATCGAAGCATATGATATATCAAATCGATCGACAAGTTATAGAGCACAATCATATGATCAAAACAAGTTCTCATTCGACTTAATAGCTTCACAGATGACTGCATTGCAAGTCAAAAATCGAAAATTGAAATTTTTTACACTCACGCAGATCAAAATCGACGACGAAACGAGAGTTCATCAACGCAGAAGAAAGAATCATCAATTCAGACAGTAATTTGATTGATAAATTAAAGAGCAAACTCACATGAAAAGAACAAGTCATCAAATCGACTTCAGAACAGCACAGAAGACTACATACTGACGCAAAAATCGAAATCGAAGTTCTTTGTGCTTGAAGATTGCACAGAGAACAACGTTGTTTCAGAGAAGTACAACATTTCTTATCAAATCACTATCTGTTTTATCTTTTCTTAATGCATAAAACAATAAGTCAAGATCAGTCATTACTATTCTGAGTGAAATAACATGACTACTTTGATACATGAAATATAAAGTAATTGCATCAAGCATTTTCTATCAAAAAGAGTAATCTAGATTCTTGCAGACTAAATTTATATCATTTTCATCTGACATAAGTTGATAATAGAAAATGATCTATTGCAGATTTCAAAATAGAAATTGAGAAATCTTTACACTAAAGTTACTGTTTACATGAAACGCTCTGAATAAAAGATTAAAGAAATATTTAAGAAGTGTCAAGTGAATTTTCTAGAAGTTCAAAGTCTGAAACTCAAAAAAACTTGCTATGAAAAGAAATATAAAGAGTCGCTTTATACACTTTTCTTCGTCTCGTTTCGTAAATAGTATCGCGAAACTCAGCAGAAGTAATAGCTCAGCGTCAGAACTCAAAACATCAACGATAGAAATCAAAAGATCAATGTTAAAGATTGAAATAAATTTGTGAAATGAACTTAGCATGAGTTCATTGTTACGAAGCATGTCGACGTTGAATAGAATCTAGTCAATAGACTCTAGAAATTTCGATATGTGAACAAGAAACAATAATGTTTCAAATTGAAATATGCTGAAACATTTTATTTATTCGAGCTTTAGCAAATCAACTACTTCGTTTCTTTGTTCGCTCTACTATAGATACAGCTCGAAACTGTCTTTTTTCTTCTGTATTCTTAGTTTTCTAGTTAAAGCTACCTTTATTGATCAAACATTTTACTCAGCTATGCATTATCTTGCTGCAGTGTGATTAGATTCTAGACATGATCTCAACATTAAACTAAGAATTCGTTTATCACATGATATTGATTTCATTACTCATTCAAGCTACTCAATGAACAACGAAACAAGTATAAAGAAATTTGTTTACCTGATGATCAATGATATCAAAAGACAGAACAACATCAGAAAATTAATAGAATCAACGAGAATATATGATTGTTGAATTGCTAGAGAATTTATCGCTCATTCAGTAGCATTGATTCACTCAATTAATAGAATCAACGAAAACATATGTTGAAATCGTATCAATGATCATTCAATCTAAGAAGCTCAGAGCTGATATGTATGTAATTGTTATTTAAAGATAGTAATAATAGAACATTAAGTGTACAGAAGAGAAGAGAAAACAGGCTCTTCTAATATACTCAATGATCTTTGACTGCGCTAAACTCAATTGATAAATGTGATGAAGAAAATAAAGGCAAAGAGATGAAGAAAAAAGATGACGAGATAGATGAAGAGATAGATGACGAAGTAGTCATGAGAACGCGCGATGCAAAACTCAACTAGACTTAGCGTCATGACTGACTCTATAGAGTTAGAACTAGTGCTGATCAAGTCAGACACGTTTGTAACATTATCTTTCTTCTCTGAATATTCATGTTCGCATGAATAGAAAAGAAAATAAAAGCAAAAAACAATTCATTGACTCATTGATTTAGTCAAGCAATTCATCGCTTTTCAATTTAGTGCAACTTATTTGAATATAGCTTGTGAAATTCATTCAGAACTTCTTTCAAGTAATTGAATTCTTCTTTATCTGCATAGTATCATTTGTTATCATGATCTAGTTCATTTCATTTGATCTTGTATTGTAGTCGATCTTTATATCGCCTGAAATTCAGTATATCTTCTATCTTTCAGTGCTTCTCATTCTCAATGACTAGAGATCTAGAGAGCTTCGCATGTTGACTCAATAAAAGATCATTGAGATAGAGTTGCAGAATCTTTGAACTGAACACTGAGTGTATATGTTTCATGCTTGTAGATAGTTGAAGACGATAGAAGATTTCAACTTTGACTGTAATAAAGTAGAATTCAAGTTGCTTGTCTTTTAAATCTTTGCATGATTTAATCATTTTTATGTTTTCAAAGACTAATCAGACTTGATCATTTACTTCATAGATGATGTTTCTTCTATGTTTGTTCATCTGAGCTTCAATGATTTGCTTGATCTTTTCTAGTTGTTGTCAATTGAAGATCAGAAGCTTCTTCATTCAAATGACTATGTCATCAATCTTTCTAGTCTCAATACGTTGACGAGTGATTTCATAATCAGTTGTATCTGAATCGAAACTCATTCAAGAGTGAAAGTCTTTATTGAAGTAGAAAGAACTCATTGCAATGACTGAGAAGATGTTAAAATTGTCACTGAACTTAATCATTGATAGTTATTTAACTCAGTCATTCTGCATGTAATTGCAGTAGATTTGAAGTTCGCGTTCAACGTTCTGATTGACTCGTTTCAATTGTTCATCAGTTTCTGAGTAATAAATCGTAGATAGATTGATCTTGATCTTTAGTCATTTGCATAAACTTTGTCACATGATTGATACAAACTGAGAGTCTCGATTCAAAACGATAGAACTAGATAGTTCATGAAGTCAATAAATGTTTCACAGCATGATTCATATTATTTCTTCGATTGAGATGCTTTCATTGTCTCAATGACAGAAAACATAGTGATGATCTTTGAAAAGATGATATATGATGATGCAGATAGCATTATAGTCTTCAGATAGAGATAGTTCAGTGATGAAGTTTATAGTTATGTCTTGTCAGCGCTGTTGAAGAATAAATAAAGATTGAAGAAGATCATTTGTATCATCTTTGAAGATCTTGCTTCGTTGACAAACATGACAGTTTCAAATATATTGTCTAATAGTTACTCAATGATCTGATCAATAGTAGAATCGTTGAACTAGATCAATCATTCATTTTCTGTCGAGATGTGAGATTGATGATTGATCGTGAATTTTCTGCAGTAACTCGATATAAAGTTTCTTTGAAATTCATAGTAAACTCTTTTTAAATAGAACGTCATTCATGATCTGACAGTTCTTTAGCTTGATCTCATGCAGAGTCAGCTCATCTTTGACTATGACTTGTTGATACTCGATGCATAGCTCATCAGTCTGATTGACTAGACGTATGCGTTGATAGAGATTAGTCTCATATTCAGATGTGCTGAATATGAGTAGAACGTCAAGTTTGCTTGAAACAACGTTTATTCTATTCAAGATCAATATGATTTGAAAACATTCATCACGACTCAATTTAAATTCAGAATTATTGATCACAGTCATTCTGATCAGAGCATCGACTTTGTCATTCATTTTATCTGATTGAAAGATGATTTGAAAGTTAAACTTTGATAATATATTCAGATAATTTGCTTGTCATTTGATTAGCTGTTTGTTTTTCATAAAAGTCTTCAGAGCTTGATGATTCATAAACATCTGAATGAATAGTTTGATAGTTTCAAGCTTGAGTCGTCAGTGTTCAAAACATTGAATAATAACTAGCAATTTCTTGTCATAGATGTGATAGTTGCACTCAGCTGAAATCATGCTTTTGCTGTAGAAAGTTATCGAATGAAGCATATTTTTATCGTCATACTGAGACAGAATGTCACTCTTCACATAGTTGAATGCATCTGTTTTCAAAATAGTCTGACGTTTGACATTGAAATGACGTAGAACTGAAGTCAAACTGATCTGTTTTTTTAGATTAGTAAAGACTTCAGCACAGACTTCGTTTCATACGAAAAACGTGTCTTTTCAAGTCAGCTGAGTGAATGACTTGACTAGTTTTGAAAAGTTCTTTATGAAATGTCTGTAGAAGTTGACGAAGTCTACAAAGTTCTGCATCTCTTTCAAATTAATAAATGTAACTCAATTAACTATGACTTTCATCTTGATAAAGTTCATACGAAGATCTTGTTCTGATACAATGATCTTTAAAAAGACTGTTTCTTCAACATTGAACTTGCATTTTCAAATGTTTATCTGTAGATCAGCGTTTTGTAAACAATCTAGTATCAGTTTGACATGTTGTTTATGCTTCTTTTGAGTCTTGCTGTAGATGAGAATGTCATCTAAATAAGCTTGGCAGAAATCATTTAGAAAGTCTCATAGAACATCATTCATATATTGCTGAAAAGAGATTGAATCATTAGTTAATTCAAATGATAACATCTTGAATTTGTAGACTTCTAAAGCAATAATGAACGTTGTATAATTCTCACTATCAAAATGCATACGTAGCTTGTTGAAGATCGAAATGATATTCAATCAAGTTAAATGCTTGCAGTCAATGATCTTGTCAATTATCTCATCTATAAGTGATAAAGAATAGCAATTTCTTTTGATAATGACATTGAGCTTTTGATAGTCAATACAGAAACGTAGATCATCATTTGCTTTTAGAATAAACAGAACTGATGATGAGTATAAGATCTGACTAGAAGTGATATAGTTCTTTGAAAGATTCTCGTTCAAATATTCTTTGATCTTAATAAGCTTGACAGATGACATTCAATATGCTCGACATCTAGAAGAAATTGCATCGTTAGTGAGCTTTATCTTGTGATCATAAGAACGATGAGAAGATAGCTTATCAATCTGAGCTCGATCAAAGACGTTTAGATAATCTAAATATTTCAAAGATAGCTTGATCTTAATGTCTTCTATGTTCTGAGCAGAGACATCAATGATAGAAGAAGCGACGTTTAAAGTGTTCAGCTCACATTGAGTGTTATAAGCGATTTCTTCATTGATATCTTTCATTGACATAGCAAACACTTCAGTTTTAGCCTTCTTTGACTTCTTTAGTAGTGAATGAAAAGATGTGACAGCGATGCTGAATATAGAAAAGTTCTTTTTCTGAGTCATCATAGCTGATCATTGAAGCACTTTGAGAACTGAATTGATGAAAGATGAAGATGAATGAGATCAATTTGATTGTTTAGCTTTAGTTGAAACAGATAAGATCAAAATGAACTTATCTAATTAATTTGAAAAAACGATCTCATCATGTCGCATATTTAATAATAGATCATTTTTATTCATTCATGACTTTTCTAGTATGATCTCATGATGATCAATATCAGCTATTAACATTGAAACAGTCAGCTCTTTATGATCTTCAATGATCAGATTCAATAAGATCTTATGAGTAATGATCTTCTTCGTCAGCTTGTCATCATATTCTTGTATAAGCTTCTCTTTTGTCAGTGAAATTGATTGAATTTCAAGCTTTTGACATATCTGATCAACTAGCTTGATGTGAACTAGAGCGTAGATCGCAGAGTCACTATCTATCAGAGATCAAAGTTGATAGAACTAATCTTGTGAAGACAGCGTTGCATCAATTAGAAAAGACTTGTCGAAGTAGTTCTCTTTGATAGATGAAACTTCGTTGACTAAATTGCACAAAGATATAATCTTCATCTCTTTGATGACTTTGAAAGAGCTGACTAGTTTTTTGATTTTGAGTTTGAGCTTGAAGAACAATCAAATTCGTCATTTAATGCATTAATACGAGATCTATTTGAGCACTCTTTGAAGATATGATCTGACTTATGACATACGAAGCAGTTTTCAATTAGTAGATCGTTTTTCTTGACGTTAGTATCTTTAACGCTAGCTTAAACTGAGTCTTGTGATTTTGATGTATTCATCATCTTTATTGATTCAATTTTATGAGTAGTGACTCTGACTGATTTCAAGACAAGTTGAGCTTTTGCAGATGATTCTTTATTCTTCTGCTTCTTCATGACTCGTACTTCATTGTCAAAATGAATGAGAAATGATTGAATCTTTTGAATGAAGCGAAACTCTGATTGATTTGCTCAGATCAATCGAAGTCAAGAATTGATCTTCTTCTTCAGATCAGAAAGCAGTTGCTTATCATTGTATTTCAGATAGATGAATAATTGCTGAAATTCAGCAAAGAACTTGCTGAATTTCTTGATTCTCTGAGTCAGTTCTTCGTATTTTTTACGAACATTCTCTTCTTTATTTGAATCATTAAACATATTGACTAGCTCTTTCAAAACTTCTTTGATCGTCTTGTAGAGATTGATGCTATCAGAATTACGTTGAGCTCGAGTGACTTTAGCTGCTGAATCGACTAAGTGAGAAAAGACATAGCTCAGCTTGAATTGTTCATTTGAAAAGAAGTCAGCGTTAATTGACAGCTTATCTTTGATCTTTTCATGTCAATTCTCTCAGATAGACTCTTTATCATCAGAAAAAAGTGAAGAATCAGATATCTTTTGAGTTCTAGAACGTTCAAAGAAGATGAACAGCGTCGATTCAGATGTAAATTCTCTAGCTTGTTGTAGTAGTTTAGCTTTCAACTCTTTCATGCATGTCTGTAAGACTTTTATAATCTGAGAGAACGATGATTTCATTGTTGTAGAAGATGTTGTTTCAATGAAAGAAAGAATAGATTCATTATTGATTGAAGAATTGAAGAGTTTGTTAACTTCAAAAGTATTGAATGAAGAAGCTTCAAAAAAATGAGCTTGAAAATCTTTAAAACGCTCTTCGATAGCTCATCTAGACATGAGATAATAGAAGAATAAACAGATCGAGCGAAGAGCGACACTCGACAGTAAATAGTTAAACGAATGAAATGAGGTTTGATCTTCGATGTTGTAAGAGAGTTTGAGTGATTATTTAGCAACTCGCGAAGATTCTTTATTGCTAGTTCTATTAATTCGATTGAGCAGTGCATATTGAATGAGCTGAAGCTTTCTAGCAATTCAAATCAACTGCTACAAGCTGTTTGATTCTATAGACTTTCTGATGTCTGTTCTGTCTAGCTGTGTTTTGCGTAGATCATCAGATAAACGAATTTCTTTAGACTCGATTCATCTGACGAGTATGTTGAATGAGTAATAGTTATCTGTATTGTAAGATAAATGAACACTTAATGTAATGTTGAGATTGTATCAATGATCACTCAATCTAAGAAGCTCAGAGCTGATATGTATGTAATTGTTATTTAAAGATAGTAATAACAGAACATTAAGTGTACAGAAAAGAAGAGAAAACAGACTCTTCTAATATACTTAATGATCTTCGACTGCGCTAAACTCAATTGATAAATGTGATGAAGAAAGTGAAGGCAAAGAAGTGAAGGAAAAAGATGACGAGATAGATGAAGAGATAGATGACGAAGTAGTCATGAGAACGCGCGATGCAAAACTCAACTAGACTTAGCGTCATGACTGACTTTATAGAGTTAGAACTAGTGCTGATCGAGTCAGACACGTTCGTAACAACATATGATCATTGATTGCTAGAGAATCACAAATCTTTCTTCTTAAAAAGCTTGTGAATCAGTCAAGTCAAAATAATCTGTATCATTAAATTTAATTCAACTCAATTTGAATTCAGATCAATTTAGTGAGTCTGCTACAAAGATGCTGTCAATGCAATGATCTATCTACTCTCATCGTCTTATCTATCAGTGAATCTGATTTTACGTTCACATGCAAATAGTGAGTCTGCTACAATGACAAGTCAAAAGTTGATCTCTTTGATGAGCAAGTCGACTAGTGAGTTTGCTTCAATAACACTCTTCGTCAATGCAATGTTCTATTTACTCTCATCATTCAATCTATCAGTGAATCGATCTATCTTGCGTTTACATGCAACTAGTAAGTCTGCTTCAATGATCATTCTATCTCACATAGTGAGTTTGCTATAATAGACATTTGACGAGTTGATTTGAATCAATAGAAAGATTGATAGAAAGACAGACATTAAGACTCTACGTCAATGCTATGAACTACACTACAAGTCATAGAAACATGACTTTTAAAGAGAAGAAAGTAATGTTACGAAGCGTGTTGACGTTGAATAGAGTCTAGTCAATAGACTCTAGAAATTTCAATATGTGAACAAGAAACAATGATGTTTCAAATTGAAATATGCTGAAACATTTCATCTATTCAAGCTCTAGCAAATCAACTACTTCGTTTCTTTGTTCGCTCTACTATAGATACAGCTCAAAACTGTCTTCTTTCTTCTGTATTCTTAGTTTTCTAGTTAAAGCTACCTCTATTGATCAAATATTTTACTCAGCTATGCACTATTTCGCTGCAGTGTGATTAGATTCTAAACATGATCTCAACATTTATCAACAAGCAAACAACTGCAGAACAACATTGTTGATTTATTTTGCAGTCAACAAAAGTTGCTCACATCAGCAAATAGAAAAACGCAATACATGTTTAGTTCACTCAATGCATTAATGCTAAATTCACATGCAAATGCGCAGAATGACAAGAATACAATTAATTTGCAAAATGCAAATTCGCAGCAAAAAGAGCAAACATGAGCGATTGTGAAGTTCAAAGAAATGAAAAAGCGAAAAGCAATGAAAAGTTCGCAAAAAGAAGTTAGCATCGAAGTTAGTACTAGCAAGTGCTACGATGTCATCTCTAAAGAGATGCAGATAAAGAGACTGCGTGAAAGAATTGAATTTGCAGTCAATCAGCTAAGACAAGCAATATCAGAACAGAAAGAGACTATAAGTCATAGCTTAATTTACATTCAAAGAGCATGCAATAAAAGCATAGAAAACTCAATTCAGAAGCAAATTGATTGACTTCAAAGTTAAATAAACAACAAACTGAAGATCATTCTACAATTGATTCAACAAAATGCTGAAAACATTAAAAAGAGAATTAATGCAAAGCAAATGACAGAGAATTCGCAAATCTTGCAGAAGACGCAGATTTTGCAAACGTTGCAGATTATACAAAATTCGCAAAAATCAACGCAGAAGCTCACATATGTGCAAAAAGCAGCTCAAGTCACAAGTGTAAATGCAAATGCAAATACAAATGCAAATGTGAATGCAAATGCAGACGAATGAAATCTGATTATTAAAAAACTTTCATCAAAGTCACGAGAAATATCATATTGCAAAAAAAGATTAATAGTCACTTTGAAAAATGAGAACTGAATCTTACAAGCGATGAAAATGCGCAATGCAGTGAACAATGCATTGAAGAAGACAAAGTCTGACATAAAAGTTGCTACAGTGACTAAAACACAAAGAGATAATAATATTGTTTTAATGATTTCAAAGAAATACATTGCGAAAGCTTTATTGAAGCAAAGAGATATATGAGAGCATATATTTGAAGTCAAAAGTATCAAGAAAAATGAAAAATGATACAAGATAGTGATACACAGTCTGAAAATTGATATCTTCAACATGAAGATCAAAATAAAATATCTAAGAATTGAGCTAGAGAAGTACAACTCTGAATTGAAGCTGATAATCAACTCAATATGATTATCAAAAGATGAAAATAAAGTAAGAAAGAATAATACTTTGATGATATTGACATTCAAAATTGAGGTTGAAGCACAAAAACATCTGAAAAAATGAGTTCTAGCAGCAAGATCAATATGATATCAAAAGATCAAATATTGAAATTATTGATCAAGCAATTAATGTTAGAGATGTCAAACATTCAAACATTTGCAGAATAAGTGCAACAAATCATCAAGATGCTTGTTTTGTGAACAAAATCATTTGACATGAAAGCATAAATGTTAATTATCTACGTGCAAAGATAAACAATCATGCAATCACATGATTTCTAGATGCTGCAACTGTCAAAATGCACACTTCGCAAACAGCGTAATGTGTAAAACATATCAGACAGCTCAGTTTATTAACTTACAAAAAGATCATCTAGTCACGAAATTGTAATGAGTAGTGCAGTCAAAATGTCACAAAACAACGCAAATAATAAAAGCTTTGCAAACACATTGAATATTTGAATTCTACAGCACAATTGTGCAAGATCAACGCAAATTATGCATGCATGCATGAAATTTGCGAAAAACAAGACAGATATTGTTATACTACAAGAATCATGAATGAAAGATGAGAATATAACAATTTTGCATTCATCGTTTATTTGCATCAAATCAAATGTTCAGAATACTCATGTCAAAGTACTGATATTTGTTGCGAAAAACGTAAAGAAATTTACATGCACATCAAGATCAGACATAGTCAATAGCGAAAATATGCAAGCAATATCAATAGCGAACAATAAAATTCAAAGAGAAATTTTATTGTTCAATATTTACAACGAAAAGTCACAAAATGCAGATAATGAGTAATTATACATGATTAAGCGATAATTAGCAAAAGTTATGTTAAATTTTGAGCAAAAAGTTATTATTATTGAAGACTTTAATGCACATCATAGTTGATGAAACGCAAAAATTTCAAACTTTATTAAAATGAAAGCGTTAATAAAGTGAGTAAATTTACATAAGTGCAATCTGATTAACACTTCTGATATAGATACATATTACAGTTATTTAAGTCAGTCAAGCTCGATACTTAATTTAGCATTTGCATCAAAGAATATGTGCAATCACATCAAGAATTGACATATAGATGAGAATATAAACACAGAATTCAATCATGAAGTAATTTTATTTACAATAGTTACAAAAAAAGTGAAGTTGATCAAAAATTTATTGAACGCGTCATACAATCTGCAAAAAGTCAACTGAAAAGACTTTGATGAGCATTTGCAAAAGATGAAAGACAAAATGATTGTCAAGATGCAAAGAATCACGAGTTTAAAAGCAAAAGTCATTTATTTAACTGAATGCATCAAGAATACAGTGAAATTATTCATATTTAA
>JAABUU010000321.1_pt1 | contig 114733 bp, 115 predicted proteins | sample 5559301 | NCBI WGS metagenome assembly JAABUU01 (sample SAMN10711884, study PRJNA513360) | rock metagenome | isolation source: Antarctica rocks | place: Antarctica: Victoria Land, Richard Nunatak white | reverse complement strand
ATTTTGGATGCATGGATATAGTCGAATGACTAAAGTAGCCTGTTCTTCTGTTGCGAGTACTTATAGAGAGCGAGCGATCTTCAACTCAATTACTACTGCTAAGTTCATAGCCCTGAAACACGTCGAGTCTCTTCTTGATTAGTATGCTGGTCATCATCTTCCACTCATGAAATGCCACTTCAATGTATTCTGCCAGTTTTGATAAGCCAGACCAACGGATATTACCCTGAATATTCCTTGTCTTGTTGCGTACGCACTTAATATTCTGAAATGAGACAGCTTCGCATTTTCTTGATGTACGCCGCGCGATGGGGGATTTAAGGTAGGTATGTTTTGTACCGCAATTAGCGCTAGCCCCAACTAGGCTAGCGGGCAGTGTAATGGCACTGCAAGTCTGCAACTACTATGTTCCTAATCAGAAACTATGTTCCTAATTGGACGACTACTCCTCCTGCTCCTACTATTGCTCCTACTACAGCTCCTATTGCTTCAACACCGAGGGACCCATGTGGCAAATATATACTATCAATAGTCAAAGAAGGTGCTGTAAAAAGGGGCCGAAGATGGGGAAAATCAGAAAACGGGGTCCAATATGGAGGAAAATTCCCTATCTACTAACGGAATTACTGCCCATAACTCCTTATCCACCTCTCTATCCATGTCTCTATTCATCTCCGTACCCACCTCCCTATCCACCTTCCTACCCTACCCATCGTCCTACTCAGCCACCTATCTAGCTTCCTACTCGCCTATCCATATGATTTCCTATCGAACTCTCTATATAGCTTCTACATGAATTTCTACATAGCTTCCTGTATGACTTCCTACGTGACTCTCTATAGGGCTTTTTGTATGAATTCCTACTGGCCATATATATGGCACCTCCCTATTCCATTAATAGTATATATCTGCCACGGAGTTCTCTCGTTAAAAACCCAACCCAACCCAAAACCCAACCCAAAACCCAACCCGTTGCGCGGCGTATCTTGATGAAGGTGAGTTGAATGAAACCACTTATCGAGCTTACTTGTGGATGACTTCATCAAAACCAGACATCAGAGAACTGCACATCAGCACAGAGCTTGCTTGACCACGTTGTCGAACACACATATTCGAGTTTTACTCACTGTCACATCATTTCAATCATATCTTCCGAGACACCTGTCATTCTCTTACTTCCAAACGCAAAGCCGACTTACCTTTCCAGCGGCCTCATTTCACAATGGCGGGCCTTGAATGTCAATCAGCATGTCACATCAAATGGCGGCACTAGTTTTTGGAACGTCTCCTATGTCGGAGAACGTCTTAAAGCAAAGGGTTGATACCTTCCGAAGACTTAACGAAGTTAAGCTTCCATGCCACTGCAAGCACTGTTTACATCAGGGCACACTTCGCCGGTGATGGATGAGACAGGTGTAAAGAGAATTCAAGATGACGGGACCGCAGACAGGTCACAGTTTTCAGAGGATTTAGACATTGAAGCTTGCACCACAGGGGTAGAATGTAAGCAGTGGCCTTGATGGATAGCTCTCTGATCACCATAGCAGCATTTATGCTGAAATCAAGTGAATCGCCTGCCGTGAATGTCGCCTTTCCTGTCTCTCATAGTCGAATCTCATCACAAAGACGCTCGTACTAGATAATCCAAAAAGATCTATTTGACTAAACGTAGATGTGTAGAGTATTAGATAGCGTCGTGTTGAGATTTCGTGAGGGATATCGCGAAAAATCCGACCTAATTTTACGGCCTGATGGGTGCGCCTGGCGGCAAGTCGTCAGCCACGACTTGTGACGTCAGGCTTGCGGCACGCTTGCCCAACACCAGTATCCCGCTTTCACAATCTCAAGGCTTTACCTTGCGTCCAGTCGAGAACATCACCCAAGGATAGTCGCTGAATGAACCTCTCCGATGCCTGAACCCACGCAAAAGGAGAAGCGCTCCAAATGGCACCTCTCAGGCATCCTTTCCTCCAACTCCAACAAGAATACTCCACAATCAGACTCCGCCTACGGTGGTAGCGAGCCCACATCGTCCCAAGCAGCGAGTACGAATACAATCCCGAGTATCTCAGGCAGTGATGTGACTCGCAGTAGTCACTATGACCCGTCTTTAAACCAAGTAGTAACCACCACTACCACCACAACTGTGAGTTCTCCTCGCAGCAGCCAGGGATATGCTCTACATTCTGTGCTTTAAAAATTAAGCTGATTCCATGAAAGACTACGACCACAGTTGGCGGTCAACCTCAGCAAACCACCACCGTCGTAAAGGAACCCACTTACAGCACGAGCGAAAAACGCGATAGTTGGAGCTCAAACCCGCAAGCAGAGGAGCGCTACGACGGTCCGCCGATTCCAGCGAAGAGTACCATGAGAGAGCGAAGCCCAAACCCTCCAAACACCCAACCTGCAGGTAGGGAACGAAACCCTAGCGTGCAAATTCCGCCGAGCACAGCCAGAGAACGAAGTCCTGGAATCAGCCCCACTGGACCCAATTTCTCCTATCCATACGGCAGGGGTGGGGGACCGGGAACAACAAGCACTGCGCCACATCCCAGTACGCTTCAAGGGCTGAAGACTGCCGCCGTGGGGATACATGTGAGTCATCAGATGTTGATTAAGATTAACCTCAGAGCGCGGCTTATGCTGGGTTAGGGCGCAGGGGAAACTCTCCGTGGCACGCTGAACTCGGCCGTGGACAGACGGTTCCATGCCTCACCCGAGACGGTGGCCGCAGATGAGCGGGTGGCTCTTGCTGGGAGAGAAGAGATAGAGAGTGGGAGATTCAGTCAAACCACTCGGGACAGGGAGAGGCAAGGAGTTGGGGGTGTTCTCAAGAAGACCATGCCGGGCAACCGAGGCAATCTCCGTGTCGTCAATGAATAACATGATGTTGCTGGTACATTGAACCCATCTGTAAGGTTCCCGCTGTTCAGCTGCTAATACCTCTCAAGTACATAAGGGCGTCGGAGTTGAGGTGCTCGTCTGAGGTTCAGGGAGCTAGATGACATTCTTTGATACCTCTCAGGCACGTAGTAGAGGACAAGCTAGGATCAGGTCCCTATCTAGCATCTACTTCACCATCTACCAAGCGGATATGCTACTGAATTGAGATTTCACGAAGTACACGCCTGTCTTCATAATGAGACATTTTCTTGCATGAGCTGCGCACATGTAACCTTACATGGTATGAAAGATTGCCTTTCCATTGCTCGTAAGATCCGACAGGTGCTTGACTATGATTGGGGCCAACACAATCATCTCTCAGCAACTTTCGCAGTCAAACGAGCTGACAGAGTTCGGAAATATATAGTAGTATATTCGACTATTAGAGCTAAGTAGGCCCTACTGTCTACATTTCTACCTCAACGTTCAAAAGCAGGGTTTGCTAACAAGGTACATACACGAGCCGATAGAATTGAAAATCCAGAACAGAAATGTGGCTGTTCCTCTACATTCCGCACTTGGCTCCTATTCAGCAAAATTCCCTTCTCCAACCTCATCCACACTCACGACATCCCCCACCCCCAATATCCCCTGCAACTCCCCCTTCTCTCCCCAAACCCCCCAACGTTCCCACCGAGATCCTTCCCTTCTCACAAACGCAGCACTCTTACCCACAAAGTTTCAGAGGTCGACGTGCTATAAGCGCGTACTCAAGCGCCCAGAGCCGTTGTTGTAGGCCTTGGTGGTATGCCGCGTTTTGCTCACGGTGTGTATTGTGGTGGTGGTGGTGATGAGTTGAGATGTGGGAAGGGGTTAGGTACCGGAAGGGGGAAGTGGGTTTTATGGTGGGAGGGGCGAAGGGGAGAATGGGTATCTTCTTATGATGGATTTCTGTTGAGGGGCACGGTGGGGGTTGTGTGTAGTTTTGGGCGAGACAGGGATGGTGGGGGTTGAGGGGTGTCGATGCTTTGGTGTTTGGTGGGTGGAGGGAATAGGAGGTGGGGAGGTGGAAGTTGTAGATTTGCTCGGGAAATGGTTTGCCCAATAGGCGCGAATTCGTTAAGAAGATTTACGGAGAAATTCAGTGACATTGATTTGTCATGATGAGTGATCAAAACTGAAAAGCGGTCTCTTGAACTTACATTCTGATACCGTTAGTGAAGATTGCAGAAGATGAACAGAGAAAGTCATACAAGTTGTGTGACTAAGCTTCATCATCATTGGTTTCTGTAAAGAGGGGTCTGAAGGAAGCCAGGGTAGTATAAGATCAATAATCCGAAGCATTTGAATGTCAGATAGCAGAACAGGAAGACAGAAGAGTTGATATGGCTAAGTATGTGGATTGATTCATTCGGTTTTGCGTTGGTTCATTCATGTATTGGCTAAGAATCTATTGGTAGGATTGGGAGGGTCGAAAGCTGTTGAAGGCATGTTCTTGATATACTAATATCAGCAGTTTTTCGTATCTACATTGCTGAATCTTCGAATCGACGGTCATTTCTAGTACTCTCTTCGTTTATGATTCTTTGATCAAGCATTCTTCAAAATCTAGGATCTACCCAAAAAGATCCTAACTAAAGCTAATAGCCAAGCCTAGTCTAACAAAACTTGCACTGGACTTGCTTGCGAAAGGCCCACATAAATTAGAGAGAACGAGCCGCCGCGTACGAGCTTTGTATGATAGCCTCTGGGTATTTGACACCACAGCAGCTCGACATGTCTGGGAGCATCCCTGGTACCCTCAATACTATATTCCTATCGAGGCAGTCAAAGACGGTTCTGTGACGAAGAACGATGCTGTTGACAAGGAGGGTTCGGCCTTTCTAGCAACGCTAAATGGGAAGAAGAACTCGACAGATCGTGTGCTGGTGTTCGAGAAGGGCCCGCTTGCTGGTCTCATAAGGTTTGAATTTGCTGCTCTTGGTTTGTTCCACATCCTTCCCGCAATGAGATGGGAATGCTGATGAGGGTAGACACTTGGTTTGAAGAAGACCAACCGATATATGGCCATCCGAAAGACCCATACAAACGCATCGATATCCTCCCGTCATCCAGGAAGATCACAGTCAAGATCGATGATGTGATTGTTGCAGAAAGCAGCAATAACATGTTCCTCTTTGAGACGGGGTTGCGGACGAGATTCTACATGCCCAAACCTTCTGTAAGCTGAGTCGCTGGACCAAGATAGCTGTTGCCACACGACTGCTAATGGATGCAAAACTCTAGGTCCAATGGCAGTATTTCACTAATAGTGATACCGTAACTCACTGTCCATATAAAGGCAAATCAAGCTATTATTCTGCCAACATCAACGGAAAAGAGTACGAGGACATTGTATGGTGGTATAAATATCCGACGGCCGAGTCGTCTCTGATTGCGGGACATGTATGTTTCTACAATGAGAAGGTGGATATCTATATTGATGGAGTAAAAGAAGAGAAGGAACGAGAGATATTGTCGTAAAGGGTACGACCAGGATACACGGGGCAGAGTATGAACCTTGAGACCGTATTGGAATTCGTTTTGAGTCTGTCGAATCCTTTCAAGATGCCGAGGTCTTCGAACTTAGGGCTTGCAGCTGCAGGGGTGTGTGAATAAGGTTGTCGTAGTAAGCAAGCCCTAAGGAAAGTACCTTAAAGGTAGAAAGTGCAAGACAATACAATGCATCATGCACGGTGAACGTTTAAGACTTCCGTCGAAGACAGCTATTGATCGGAGGCGTGCTGTCGCAGTATGCAAAACTTTTGATAACAAACTGTACGCAGTAGTAGGAATGCAGATACGCAAATCTTGACGCTCTCACATTGAACGTCCCTCGGTCGCGGCTTCTTACCCGTTTGGAAAACAATGACGGCTTGCGAGCTCTATCTTAAGTCTCACTCCGAGGACGCCGCCCCCGCCACATGTCAATCTCACCAGACGCCAATCAAAGATGGCTGATTAGTGGGCGTTTTCTGGTTACTGAGCACAATATTCCGTAAATGCAAATCAGGTGCATCCATATACTAACTTGATATTGCCCCGAGCTTCGTACATATACCAGTCAACCTGACCTACAGCACCTTCAACTAATATTTGTTTACCACCGCTCACCTCTTGTGCAAAAGCCCACAATGTCGTCCAAGAAGCTCATCCCTTCAGATCCGTCCTCGGTGATGGTGATTCGCAAAGTCACCCCTAATATCACCACCTGCTCCGCACCGTTCGCACGTTTTGGCCGCCTTAAGATTGGAGGACGAGGCACAATTGGTACTTCAAACCACCATCGCCAACCCTGATCAAGCTAACATCTTTACCAGTCCGTCTTCAGTCCGGAGCACTAGCTGTCTTCTCCCCGACCGCCCTCACCCCTGAGGTCCGCTCCACCGTCGAACAGCTTGGCAACAACGTCGCCTATGTGACTGCTATGGACTTTGAGCACCACATCTTCGTCTCCGACTGGGCCAAAGCTTACCCTAACGCCAAGCTCCTCGGGGTCGAGGGTCTCCCTGAGAAGCGCGAAGCAAACAAGGAAACAGCTGGCACAAATTTCTCGCACGTGTGGACGAAGAAGAACAAAGAGTCCATGACCGTCGACCCTGAGTTTGATCGCGAGTTCAACTACGAATACGTTGGTAGCCATGCGAACAAGGAATTGGTATTTTGTCATAAGCCGGATAGGACACTGATTGAGGCGGACATGATGTTCAACCTACCTGCAAACGAGCAGTACTCCCGTTCGAACGAGAGGCCAACACAAGGGTTCCTGACGAGGTTCTTCATCAAATTTCAAAGCACAGTTGGAGTGGCGGCATGGCAGAAGAGATTCTTGTGGTATGCGGCTAGTATGAGTGATAGGCCGGACTTTAATCGCAGCGTCAAGAAGATTAACAGCTGGGATTTTGAGAAGATTATCCCCTGTCACGGAGATGTGATTGAGAATAATGGAAAGGGGGTTTTCCAAAAGGTGTTTGAGTGGCACCTCAAGGCTACTAATAAATAAGAGATGCTACTGAGGGTGCGAGTGACCAAGGCATCGGTTTAACAGGGTGGCATGAACAGTCAGATTTCGTATGTATGATAACGAGAGCAGGTAAATAATGGCTACTTTAATGAAAAGGACTCTTTAATCTATAATTGTAATTAGAGCCTCCATGAAATGAATTCTGCGTGCTTATCAACAAGAATAATATGCCACATCCATTTCCCTTCCAGGCTCTCAGATTAGCTCTCAAGTTCTCATTGACAACCTTGCCTTCTTCGGCTCCACTCTTTCGAGCAGAACCGCTCCCAGCAGGCTGCCCTACGACTTTGGCTTTTGACACATTTTCTCATCACTGAGCCTTCTACCTCCTCTTTCAACCTAACAATCTCACATCTCGCTCGCACAAATGCTCGAGTGGGGAAAGAGGTTTCGATCCCTACAACAACTGTTGGGACCTGTCGATCTGTTGTCTCTGTGAGCATGAGCAGTGTGAGCTTCAACAGGGAAGGACTTACGGAGCAATAATGCCTCTCCGATTGAAAACTACAAAGATGCCTCATCACCAACGCCGTATCTCGCCACCTTCCCGCCCCCTCCCAGAACGGGAGTTCGCAAGAAGACGGCACGTCGTCTCCGAGAAGATAGTGTCGTCACGGCTGCTGCACGTCGCTTTCCCCAACACTGCGAGGTGTAAAACCATACTTTCTTATTTCTCACAAATATGCGAGCATGAGGCTTGAATATCGAGCTTGAATGTGGAGGTAATATCGAGTGGGTTAGGCAGGAACTCTAAGATCTCTGTTCACGTCTCTCAGTCATAAGTGCGTGCCGAGCTACCTAGCTCCTGGAGGAGCAGGAAGGGCGGACTTCGTGGAGCTCGGGTGAGGGTTTCTGCATTGAGTCGAACCTAGGTAGCTGTGTCAGTCTCAAATTCTAAATTGAAGAATGGGTTGAACAGATACTGAGGAGGACATACTTGCCAACACCATGACATTGTTGTGTGTTAAGGTTTCTGCAGAAGCGAAGCAGCCACAGTTTGAATGCAGCTCGGGAGATCGACAGCGCTAGCTTGCCATGTCATCCACAGGGCTGATCCATTCTTCCATATATCAATCTTGATCCAGAGCTTTACAATGATCAAACTACAGTCCCAGTCCTATTATGGATCCCAGTAACAACTTGAGACGCAAAAAGACCGTTCGTTTTAGCCTAGATTCTCCACCCCCCGAGACCATGGCCTCCTGGCTGGAACGCCAGGCTTCCTCTCACCAAGTTCAGCTCGCAGCAACTGCCGTCTTTTCCGGCGTCGCAGTCGCGGGCATCATCTACGGCTCCCAAGTCATTCGTAGAAAAGTGGCTGTGGAAGAACTAAAAGCTTCGATTCCGGAGCTGAACGAAAGCCATCATGCCGAACGGGTGCGTTATGCTCCGTCTTCTTGGACATCGCGTGGAATGGCCTTTCGCTGACCATCCTAGTGAAGCTCACAGACTTTGGTGCCGCTGCCCCTCTCCCTCGATCTAGTAAGGAAGATGAGCGAGCTGCTGCTTTAGCCCGCCGGGCACAGCAGGGCGATTACTCTGAAGGCAATAACACACCACCTGCTTCTCCCTAAAGAACTCCAAACTAATCCTCTGAAGACCTCGTGACCGAACAGCTAACCCGTACCTCCTCCTTCCTCACTCCTCCCCGGTTCTCCAAACTCCGCGCCTCCAACGTCACAATAGTCGGTCTCGGCGGCGTCGGCTCTCATTGCGTCTCCGCGCTTGCCCGCTCCGGCGTCTCACGTATCCGCCTCGTTGACTTCGACCAAGTCACTCTCTCCTCACTAAACAGACATGCCGTTGCCACCCTCGCAGACGTAGGCACTCCAAAAGTCCAATGCGTCCGAAAGCGCCTGGAAGCCGTGGCACCCTGGGTGCAATGGGAATGCTTCAACGAAATCTTCTCCGTTGAAAAAGCCGAGAGGCTCCTCAACGGCTGGGGTGGCAGTGTTGGAAAACCCGACTACGTCGTCGACGCTATTGACAACATTGACAGCAAAGTCGCGCTCCTCCAATACTGCCACTCCCACAACATCCGCGTCGTCAGCTCCATGGGCGCAGGCTGCAAGAGTGACCCCACACGAGTGTGTGTCGACGATATCAGTGCCAGTACCGAAGATCCTCTTTCACGCTCCACGAGACGAAGACTCCGAGCCGCGGGCATCAGCGAAGGTATCCCGGTTGTATTTTCCACGGAGAAGCCCAGCGAGGGTAAAGCGCAACTGCTGCCGCTTCCGGAAGAGGAGTTCATCAAAGGCCAGGTCAACCAGTTGAGCGTGCTGCCCGACTTCCGCGCGAGGATCCTGCCCGTGTTGGGCACGATGCCAGCCGTATTTGGGTACGCCGCCGCGAACTTTGTCATCCTGGAGATTACGGGGTACCCGCACGAGGCTTCTGGCGGCAAAGGCAGAGGCAAGATGTACGAAGATATTCTCGGCCGCCTGCAGGGTCTAGGCGAAAAGCTCGCGCGCAGCACAGGCGCCGATGCGTTGGGCCTGCGCATCCCCGTCACCAAAGACGACGTTGGCTACGTCGTCGAAGAAATCTATAGAGGCAAAAGCGTCGTTAGCGGCCTCGCGACCAGACTAGTGCTAGTACCGTGGATAAAACCCCATCAGGGTTGGACAATAGATACGAGCGTCGAGGGACAGAAGGTGCTACCTTTCGCACTGGGGGATCTGGTTTGTATGACCAAGGAGGAGGCAGCAGTGCACGAGAGGGAGGTTTTGAGGGGGGCAAAGGGCCCGGAGGGGGTGTGGGGAAGGGAGGTGGTGGGGCTGGTGGAGAGGAGGAGGGAGGAGGAGAGGGTGGTGAGGGGATGGAGATGAGGTGAGGGGTGGGAGATGATGGCTTGATATACTTTGCTTCTATAAGGGTCCAGAGTAGATGTATGGATGATGCGCATTACGCATCCAGCTCATGAACTAGCAGCGTGATACCGATTCCGGATTCTCTGCTCAGCCAAAAAACTACTACATAAACCCCCTAACCACCACCCCAAGGAAAACAAAGATCCCTCCCCTCTCCTCTCCCCCCCTCCTCTGCCCAAATTTCTCAAGAAAAAAACTAAACTCTTAAAACCGCACCTACCAACCCTCCCCCAAGCGCGCACAAACGCGCTGCGGCGACTGAGATCGTGAAGGTTCTGGGAAGTGGGAGATGTGAATTGGGGGGGAGGGGGGGGGGGGGTATGGGTTTGGATCGGAAGGGGTTTTGTTTCGTGGGTGGATGAATGGGGTTGGATGGCTGGATGGTGTGTGGATGGGGTTGGAGGGAGGGGAGTGTGGTGATATGGAACAGAAGAGGGGGATGGGGTGGGAGAAATATATATAAATGGAAAGTAGATCATGGTGGCGAAAATGGAAGTAAGCTGGAGAGCGGTATCTGATTCCAACCGGGTTGCTGGATTGGTGAGGTAAGTTGTAAGGCAGAGAGAATAGTGCTTGGTTCGGGATATGTTTGGTAAACGGATAACCAAGCGGCGAGGTGTTTTGGTGATGAGGCATGCATAGACTCGCCGGGCTCGGATGTGTGTGGTATTGAGATGTGAATGAACCATTGAGGAAACCTCGAACCGATGCTCATTTTGTTTTGATCGATATGGCTTACGCGAGGGAAACTAATGTTTGAAGCGCAGTTGCGAGCGTGGTAGGTAGGTTCTCACCTTTCTTGGGGGGGAACTTGGGCGGGCATGTCTTATGATTGTTCTCAGCGACGATGGGTGGTGGAGGTTTTTTTCGTCGAATGAGACGAAAGAATATATCCGGGGGGTTGCCAGTTCTGTACACGAAACCTTGACAAAATTGCAATTGGGTTATTCGTAGTCGTGAGCAGTACCATGCTGGGTCATGGGGACAATGCGGATGGGTATGGATAAGGTAGGATGCAAATATGTAGAGGTGATAAAGTAGACTTGTTCCAGTGTATTATGAGCAAAGTTGATGAACAATCAGCGGTTTGCGTAGAGATATCCGAATGGACAGACAGACGCTTTGATTTTCTGAGTAGAAACAAAATCCGACCCGGGGTTTGATTGTAGAGCATGTCCGACAAGAAGAATTAAGCAAAGAAGTATTCTATGTGGACCTGATCGATCTCGATTTATCATTCCAAAATTATCAATAGAACTAGTAGTTGGCCTGACATCCCTAGCTATGGATTGTTGTTCACTGACTTCTCGCACCTCCGCTTGTTTCTTCCTAGTGCCCCGTCGTAAGGTTGTGCAGTCTGTTGGAAACGGGGTACGTATGCACATACGTATGCATACCCCGGGGTTAGAATAGTTATTTCCGCTCCGGCCAAAGCCGGCTTGGCGCTAGAATAGGGGTATTCATCCTTCCTCCCACTTCTTCCTTCCTCCGTATGTTCTACCTACTAGATAGTTCAGTCAATATACGGAATATCTACATGCCTATCTACCCTCGTGTCCTCGTATACCAAGACAGTCTGCACGCTTTCCCTTTGCAGGACGCGCGTCCAGTTGAGGGCGTTTCGATCATTGGGAGAGCTCCGTATCTCTGAGACACCGTGCGCCTGCGTGAGTGGACGATTGGAACATAAAAGTGATGCAACAGGGGAGCCGCAAGCGGAGAGAGTGGAAGGGTTGACCATAGCGCGTGTGGGGGTTAAGATGCGTACTCTAGGTCTGTGATTGAGTACTCAAGTAGCTCTTGCTAGTACGTATGTATCCTACGGGCAGCATCGAAGGTCAAGAACCAATTGTGCGACGCAAAGGCTTGAATGTAAGAAGAAGGTCGTCAAGGGAAACAAAATAAAGAATAAATCCGCCTAAAGTACCTTAGTTACAGTACCTTATCCACTGCTAAAAGTGTTGAGATTCGGTACAAGTTCACTGGCATGCCTGGGTCCCCTCGGTCTCTATGATGTGCCCGTTTCGGGGCATTTTCGGAAATCCCGCAAAGCTTGTTTACCGCACATCAGGAACACTTCCATTGGTCGCCATTTCGATATAGATATTGTTCTTCCAGACCAAGCCAAATCAACAATTGATGGTCGAGGTCGTTGTAGCTGGATACACTAGATTGGCGTAGAATATATCCACACCTGGCCTATCCACATAAGTTCCTATACTTCCTTCTCTTGGGCTTCTTACTTGTCACCGCGCCTCTCCAACTTAATTCCAGCTTGGTAGATCGCCCTATGTCCTAGAGCTTTTCCAGAGGAGTGGGAAAGCGCTCAACGGCGTGGCCATGCTGTTATCGGATTTTTTGGGTAAGTGACTAGGTAGGTACCACACAAAGCGGCCTGGATGTATATTTCTTCGAGCTCGTACATAATGCTGAAGGGAAACGATATCGAACTGATTTCATTTATATGTTCGCCGAACTTATACTGCACTCCGGGGACCTATTGGACGCTCAGTTTGAGGCCGAATTTGTGCTTTGGAATATGCCTCTTTGTGCACTCTGTGCATTTTATCATCGTCGAAAGATCGAAAGCCAGTGGAATAATGAACGTTTGCTTTGGGAAAATGGGTTGTAATAGACTCATAGCGCTAAAACCATTTCAGCCTCATTCAATGCATATCAAACCCAACGAGACAACAAAAGGATTGATGACCGGAATGGAGAGCACAGCAAAACAGAGCTCCATGAGAGATAGGGCAGCAGTCGTAGTTGCCCCAAAATATAAAGTAAGTTCAGACCCCAATCTCAATAGCATATGTAAACACGGAGTTTAGAAAATATTGGAAGGCTTTGGCAACATCAAAATTTCTGTCCAGCTTGCTTCTTAAAAACTCTGTGATGATGCTTCGACTATAAAATGAGTAGACTTAGCTCGGGAAAACACCTCAGCGTACAAAGGATGACCGAAGATACTCGATAAGAATTAGTTAGTCGATCGTGGGGAGGAATCCTGCACAGTGATCGGTCCGTTTGCCAACCTGATTCTTATGGTACTGACAACAGGGTCCCGAATATAGATCTGGCGTAAAGAGAAAACGGAATCTCACACTTCTGAAATGCATGGCAAGTCGAAAATGCTATCGTAGAATTGGTAAGGCAAGGCAACGAAAGATCTGAATTGATTGCCTCAGGTATAGGTGGATTAGGTAAGCGGCGCTTGCTCTCAAACAGGCGTACTACGTAAAAGCGAGCACGCCATTTGTGACGACAAATCAACTTTTGTGTTACTTCACCCAAAGAAATCTGACACACCATGTCGCCCTCAAACTGTTCAAGTCCCCAACGGGCTGTCGAAACTACTGATTCCGTATATTCTATAGAACAAGACGACCGCGACATGTCACTCCCCCGGAGCGTCGGTGCCGCTGCTCGAACCGCATCGAGAAACATCCCGAAGCCTGCCCTTCGGTCCAAATCTGTATGTTTGGATCGCCAGCTACATCCCTCACCTCTTCGAAGTCTACAGGTCCCAAAATCTCGAAGTCTCCATGCAGGAGCATCCCGAACGGCTCAATCAGCAGTAGCAAAGGCTTTGGATGAAATACCTGAACAAACTACAGATCCGACAAACCCTGCGCTTTCCTTTCCGTGTCTTGATGCTCAAGAAGCAAAAACCGCGTCACTTTCCACCCGCTCCCTATCCTCTGGTCCCGAGCCTTCCTACAATATCGGTCAACATCAAAATTGGCATTCGCACGAGCCCTTACTCCTAGATTGGGGGGGCGTGCTACCCGAATTTAATATCGCATACGAGACATGGGGCTCACTGAACAGGAGTAAGAGCAATGCTGTATTGTTGCATACGGGGCTCTCGGCTTCGAGTCACGCACACAGCACGGAGATAAATCCGAAGCAAGGTTGGTGGGAGAAGTTCATTGGTCCTGGTGCTTCGCTGGATACGGACAAGTACTTTGTAATATGTACAAATGTGATAGGGGGCTGTTATGGCAGCACAGGTCCTGCATCAATTGATCCAGCTGATGGTCAGAGATATGCGACACGGTTCCCGATCCTTACAATGGAGGACATGGTGCGAGCACAATTCAGGTTACTAGATGCTTTCGGAATTGCAAAGTTGTACGCAAGCGTTGGTTCTAGCATGGGTGGAATGCAAAGTCTTGCTGCTGGTACCCTCTTTCCAGAAAGAGTAGGCAAGATCGTTAGCGTCAGCGGTTGTGCTCGGAGCCATCCGTACAGCATCGCCATGAGGCATACCCAGCGCCAGGTTTTGATGATGGATCCGAACTGGTCTCGTGGCTTCTATTACAATATGATACCTCCACATGCCGGAATGAAACTTGCCCGAGAAATTGCTACAGTGACATACAGAAGCGGGCCGGAGTGGGAGGAGCGCTTCGGACGACGAAGAGCAGATCCGAGTAGACAACCTGCGCTTTGTCCGGATTTCCTGATCGAGACTTATCTCGACCATGCAGGCGAAAAGTTCTGCCTTGAGTATGATGCAAACAGTCTGCTCTATGTTTCGAAGGCTATGGATCTCTTTGATCTTGGGCGCGAGCACCAGTTGCAGATGTCTCAGCGACGGCGAGAAAATAATTCCAAGCTCTCATCTGGAGAACCGAATGTTTTGGCGGACCAGTCCTGCAATTTGACACTGCCGGACAGACCGTACGAAGAGCAGCCATCTCAATCATCATCCCAATCTTTTTCGGAGCCTGTCGCTGTCAATTCCAAGAGCCCACCGGCCGATCTTGTCGCTGGTCTTGCTCCGCTCCGCGACCATCCTACCCTGGTGATGGGGGTCGCAAGTGACATTCTGTTCCCGGCCTGGCAGCAGCGAGAGATCGCAGAGACATTGAGATCAGCTGGCAACCGATCTGTCACACACGTTGAACTGGGAGAAGATACATCACTGTTCGGACACGATACCTTTCTATTAGATCTGAAGCATATTGGGGCCAACATGCGGAGTTTCTTGGGGTGAGCGTTGGCCCCCACGGCGAAGCGACATCGAAGGGTTCCAGGTAAGGCGTCCAGGGATTACGGCTAGCTTATGTTGGAGTGAGCACCAGTCAAAGTCATAGCTAGGCGACGGCGAAGATGCAGTGCTCGCCAGAGCACGACGAAGAGGTTGTGAGATCTAAATGGACAGGCATGGGCTGCATTCAAGGCTGCAAGCTTATCTGTAGATCGAGTAGACATGTTTTGAATTCACCCGATCCCAGACGGTTTTCATTCAGACATTGCATTCCTGATAAGCACAAACGTCGGCGATGAGATCATTTTGAACCTCGGTGGCCGATATGTAAGCGGAAAAACACAATGCCGTCCGGAAGATCATGTCGGAGTGGTGCCATGAAACGCACGCATTTTACCCGTGATCTACGCCGTACCATGGGCCATCCTGCGTGAATATTTCATTGGTTGACTAAAAAAGGAATGTTGAATATGGCGGAACATTGCAGAAGATAGACTGGCCATTCCTTGATTTTTTGTACTGTACGGAATAGTTCTGTCGTGAATGTGGTTCAAATCTTGGGTAGGCAGTAATGCTGGTGATAGAGGCTTATTGTCATTATCATTATTGTATTTTATTCTCTCTTAGGGGCATTACGATCAGTATTATTGATCTTTTTTAGGTGGGGGGCGGGGCACACAAAACTACATGCATGCAAATCCTTATCTGACAGGTTCCTTGCTGCGCAAAGGCATTTACTTTCTACATAGGTAGTATTATCATGGATTCTGCGGGCGATGATTCAATCTCCACAGCAGTGCAGTGTTACAGTTGATGAATACATATCAGGCTGCCTTCATCTCTTCTACCCAGTTGCTGTCCTCTGTACGGAATACATGATTGGTATTGGTGGTACTGTACCTCCGTACTCCGTAGGCATTGACCTTCCTCATCAACCGACCGCCCGGTCTAATAATAATCCTTCTCGCCTTCCACTTTTCGCTTATCCCGACGGTCAGCAAAGTTTCACGATACCTGACCTTACTACTTCAAGCGATCTAGTGGTACAGTACACTCCTAGTAGCAGTAGGAAACGAGCAACGGATCTGCGACGTTACCGATCCATCCCGGATGTACTACCTACCTATCTCCCCCCTGTCCCTACTTTCCTAGCCCCGACGCTTGCAGTCGGCCTTTTCAGTAGGGTCCAGTATTCATCGGGCTATTCCGTACAGTACTTCTTAGCAGTAATTGTTGAACCTCTTCCGTTGTGACCGGATGTACAGGATTCATTCCCAAAACACAACAACAAAACAATCGATAGGGGTGCTTTTGCTCCAGCCCCCAATTGTATTCAACGTTGAATGCCACCCCCAGCACTCTCGTACTTCATGCATCACGACTCTTCCATCTTTACCCTTCAACGGCCTTACTCAGCGTTTGCAGGCCTCGTCTTCTAATCCAGCTCGGAAAAGCTCAGTCTGGAACTGATGAACCCAAGCTGTCGACAATTCCACCCTTACCACCTTTCGAGCGCCGTTCCCTGTTGCACGCTCGGTAATCGTCCTAGCTATCAAAGCTGTCGGTTTGCCTACACAGCAGACCGGCCAACTTCGCCTTTTACGCGCTTACGTGTCCTGCTGGCAAACGATGCTTACCTTTCGAAAAGCTGCGATACTAGCAGCGTTCATACTCACGACTGTCTACCTCCTTCACTCGCCACGCCACACATCATTTACAACGCCGACAAACCCTTTAGAAAGTCCGAAAGCTGACGGCCCCTCTGCTGTCAAAACGACAGGCCTTCCACAACCCTCAAGACCCTATCCTCCGCCTCGACAAAAATCCGATAGCAAATCAAAATCACAACAGCCGATGGTGGATCCTAGTAGTAAGAGTTTACGAGAGAACCTACAATACCAATTCCCCTACGATTTGGAATCAAAGTTTCCCGCCTACATATGGCAGACCTGGAAGTATACCCCGGGCTCGGGCGACTTTGCAGATACGTTCCGAACACCAGAAGCAAGCTGGACTGAGCAACATCCTGGGTTCGTTCACGAAGTGGTGACGGACAAAGCAGCAGTCTACCTGTTGAGACACCTCTACGCATCAGTACCCGAAGTGCTGGAGGCATACGAATCCCTTCCTTTACCGATTCTAAAAGCCGACTTCTTCCGCTACCTCATTCTCCTCGCTCGTGGGGGCATATACTCGGATATTGACACCACTGCACTCAAGTCTACGACCGAGTGGTTACCGGAGGAGGTCCCTCGGTCGACCATTGGCCTTGTTGTTGGTATTGAAGCCGACCCAGACAGGGCAGACTGGCGCGAATGGTACTCGCGCCGGATACAATTCTGCCAATGGACGATCCAGTCGAAACCGGGGCATCCTGTTCTTCGCAATGTTGTAGCACATATTACGGAGGAGGCCCTGCGAATGAAGAAACTGGGCATACTCAAAGACAAAAAGATGGACAAGAGCACTGTTGAGTTCACTGGTCCGGCGGTATGGACCGATACAATCTTCAACTACCTGAACGACGCTACATACTTTAATATTAAAATGGACGGGAAGAATATTACGTGGGAAAGCTTTACGGGGATTGAAACCGCGAAGAAAGTTGGAGATGTGGTAGTTTTACCGATCACAAGTTTCAGTCCGGGAGTGCAGCAGATGGGTTCCAAGGAACCGGACGACCCAATGGCATTCGTAAAGCATGACTTTGAAGGTATGTTTATTTTTTATCATGTGTTTTACGTTTTGTGGATCATATTCGTTTGGTGTTCAAGCTGACGGAGACATTCAGGTACATGGAAGCCCGAAAGCGAAAAGATCCATACTCGATGATCCTGCTATTTTTATCGCTCCGATCCGCTGATCACTCCGTCACACGTCCCGCCGCTCAGGCGTCCGACCACCAAACCTCTCACCCAATTGACATTCGACCACAACATCCGGAGTACCTCATTCGAAGTTCGTCACCGCCTGTGCCTCTTGGGCATTAAACAAGCAAGGCGAACTTCCCGGCCACCAAAAATAGATGGAGGGTGGCTATCAAAAGAACACATTACGACACTAGATTAACTTCGAATCCTCCCTATTTATGACCATAGAAATCTTTAGGCCAGTCGCAACCCGGCCGTCTCATACCCGACCTTCTTTATCTTCCGACACAAAGTTTCAAGGGCTGAATACTTGTGATCTCTGTGTTTTAATATCTCGCAAGTGCTCATTTCGGTCGGTTGTTGGTATTAGGCATTGGCTTTGTGGAGAAACATTGCATTTTGGTGGAGTGATATTGTAGGGATTTGGTGTGCAGGAGGTATATACTTAGAGGAAATGAAAGAGTATATTCGATCGACATGTTGAAATGTTGGTTTGACGGGACATGCTCGAAGAAACCCTTGAACTATGCATTCTATTAACGGTGCACTTTATGGATATCTTCTAGTAACCACAGATCTATCTGTCGAAGCTGGCAGCCCGCAACAATCCATAGTGCTACTCTCTAGCGAAATGTCTCCATCTGCTTGTCTCCCAACACGACGAGCGACGATATATACATGCACTTTCCACATTTCCATCACTCCGTGATCTATCGACCTCGACATCTCCCGGATTCTCTTACCCAGCGGTTCATCTGTCGGAACAAGTACCACTTGGCCAGCCAGATACACTCCCCAGGCAGGACGGAAGGATGGGGATGGGAGGATGCAGTATCACCCTCCCTCCCAGCCCCACTTCCAACAACCTCCCTCTTCCTCCCAACACCTCCCTCTTCCTCCCTCCCCTCCTCGTTCCCCCCCATCCCCCCGGCCGTCTCAACATAAAAACACCCCATCTTTTTTCCATCCCATCCTCTCTTTTCGAGTAAAACGGATCGGAAATTTTTTTTTTTTTGGGTGGTGGAATGAATGGGTTGAGGAGTGGGAAGTCGGAGAGTTGGATGGATGGGAGGGGAGGGGAGGGGAGGGGGATGGAAAGGGATGGAAAGGGATGGGAGGGAATGAAGAAAACCATCACCATTTCCGTTTTTACACCCCCCGCTCCCCTCCAACCAAATCACCACTACTACTACTCTACAAAGCAAGCGAATCGAGAAAATGACAGGACTCAACTATCTTTTCCGTGATGGGAAAGAATTGGTTGGTGGGGTGGAAAGACTCAGGTGGTGGTTGCAAAACATCCCCGCAGTCCAAAAAGTGTGGGAGATTTTTAAACATTTTTCGTTGGTGGAAAAACATTTCGCGATGGATCTTTCTATGTAGGTATGCCGAGGAGCGTGCTTTTTGGCTTGTGATTTTTGAAACATAAGGAGATGTTGGGCTGGAGACGAGGAATGATGGAATATGTATTGTCGGAGACAGAAGATAGTAACGAGTGGACAAGAGAAGAATTAACTTGGAAGCATCAGCATCAAAAGCATCCACAACGTTCCCTTACCAGCATACATCAAGCACCGCGTACTTGTTTCATTCGCTACTTTTACGCCCTCCCACCAACCGATACTACATAAGCCAAACAGCCTCCCCGGCCCACCAAACGCCCCATCCTCCCACCGGCTTCCCATCACCAATCCACAACATCAACCGCCCCCATCTCCACGAAACACACGCTAAAAACGCCAAGAACACCCTGTCTAAAGTTCAAGTAGCCAACCACGGTGAACAGAATGCCACGCTTGTAGATGGCATCGTAGCAACAGAGGGAAGGGCGGAAAGTAAAGACCAAGAAAACGCTAAAGGGGGGTTGGCCCGGACCGGGAAATGCTCGCGAAGCGCTGGATGAGAGTGGGCGAGGGGGGGTTTTCTTGGGCGTGAGGACGTGTTATTGCGGTGGGGGCTTGGACCAGAAGTCGAGGCTTGCGACGACGTCTTGGCCGTCGTCTTCTTCGTAGGCGTATAGGATCTGAGAATAATGATAAGACGTTGTAATGGAATGGTAAAGGGTCTGTTTGGGGGAAATACCTCTCTCGTCGACGAATGCAACATGCGAATATTCTTCCCGGTAATGATATGCACCAACACACTCGTCTCCAGATGTCGTATCTCGATGAAACTCGGGTCGAACGCAAGCAGATATGGATGCGATAGCGCGAAACTTAATGGCTTGCCTTCCCAACTGATAAGCCAATCTGGTCGAGCTCGCCACCCATTGCGGTTGACAAAAAACGAGAATTCAGAGTAGTGGAGTAGGAATTCGCCGTTGAGCCGTTCGATGGAGATGGGCATGTTGTCCTTGCGAGTAACAAAGTCTAAAGAGGTATCGGCCAGGTCCAGCAAAGGCTGCGTTTCTAGTGTTTCGAGGCTGACGACTTCGAAACCACGAACGCACGCGACGCAGAGTTTGGACTTTAAGTAATTTACAGCGGTTGCCTCTGCTGGTACGTAAAATTCCTGTAACAAAGTTAACTTGTTGTTACGAGAGTTGTGAAAATCACAAACCTTAAAAGGCTTCAAAGCGTCCTGACCGCCCTGGAAGATCCTAGGAATTGCTCCCTTTCTGTTTCCCTTCGAAACGGTATCCATGGGCTCATACACTTTGATAGTGGTTGAAATTCCCGACATCTTGGCAGTACATACCAGATGCCTACCCATACATACTCCGGCAGTAAAGAACTGAGAATGGTTCTGAATCTTCCTAGGCCTCCTGGCAAGTGGCGACTGAGACTCATTAGGATCCAGAACTTCTAAAGGATACGAGATCAAAGCCTTGTTAGCAAGTATAAGAAGAATCTGATACTCTTCTAACACATCAATCTGGGTTACTGAGCTAATGTCAATCACGCGCTTAGGTCTGGCATCTGGTGTTTTTGGCCGACGGTCTGAGATGAAGACACCGGCATCGGTTCCAAAGACGAGTTTACGTCCACCATCTGATAATCAAGTTAGTCCAGTCGAGTACCTCAATGTTAATGCTGAAGCTTACCAATTGGCACAAGGCAATTAACACCATGTGCGCTCGTGAAGAAATTGTCAGATAGTATGGTTTTGGTGTAAAAAGTACCTCGGTCTCGGAGCTTGCTCTGTTGTCCTTCAATATGCTCCATCCATTTTCGTCGTTGAACTTGAGAGAGAGCATAAAGCGTGATTTCATATCCTCCTTTACCAATATGTTTCAAAGTAATGGGATAGCCTTCTTTCGTGCCTGATGCAGGTTTTGGAACATTCATAGCTGCCTTGGCTGCTCCAGGAATGAGACTTGAAGACGGTCTCTTTGATATGCCAAGTCTCGGGATTACCTCGTCCATCTGTGTGATGACCAAGAGCTCGAGAGGTATAGGTTTTTTATACACCCGTTGCTCATCTCTCTTATTGACAGTCTTGATCCTTACTAGCAAAAGAGCATGGTTGAACAGATAAACAAAGACCTCGCTAGAGTCTGTGGGACTTTTCTTCAGAGGGCCTTTGTAGACTAGCTCGCGGCCTTCTTCGAGAAGCTTCAGATCGAATTTCTCGCCGGGACTCCATTTTAGTTGTTGTGAAAGCTGTCTCAAATTATGTTGGTTTTCTGCCTTGCCGGACTCGGCATTAACCTTGGTCAGGATTTCCTTAATTGTAGCAATGGCCTTGGGGATATCCTGAATGTCTGGATTGTCCTCGGCTGTGTACTTTAATATGTTCTCTAGGAGTAATGGATATCGTGCTAATCTTGTGGTGGGCTTCGTCAGGTACCCATTAAGTTCTAGCTTTCGAGATTCTTTCAGGCGCTCGGTCTCATCAACAAATCTAGAGAATGCAACATTCGATTGTCGCTCTTTCTCAAACTCGTACTTCCCATTGAGCTGGTTGGCGCCGTATTGTATGAACGGATCGAAGCGAGGCACAAAAGCGAGGAAGATATCACCCACGTTCTTAACCACAGGGTTTTCTTGTTGTCTCCTTGTTAACTGATCCGCCATTTTCGAATTCACAGCATGCACTTCCATACAGTTCGAAAACACCTCCCGAATGAACTTTTCTCGGCGCTGCTCGGGAATTGAAGATGGATTGGCTGGGTTCGTCGAGCGCAAAGGTTTCATCCAGAAATCCCTGAGGTACTCCAGGTCCTTCACAAAATCACGTTCTGTGTACATGAGCTCCGATATCACCTCCTGTCGTTTCTTCTCGCGGTCTCCTACACTGTCAGCCACCTCTTTCGATACGGTGTTGATCCAAAGCTTCTGTTCATCATTCTCATCAGCGTGTAGACTGGCAGAAGATTGTTGTCGCCGTAACCCAGGCTGTGGTTTCAGATTCAGTCGTGACTGCTGCTCTAAGCGTCGAGGGCACGCAATTGAATAGCAAAGTCGATCTTTTGTGCATGTTGGTGAATAGCATTCTGTTAGAAGTGTGAAAACGCCGTTCACGTTACTCGCAGTGTCCTCCATCAGCGATTCCCGGAACTGATATATCTCAGTCGACGAATCCCTAAGTCGATGATCGTATGTAACATCGTGAAAGAATTTTTGCGCGTCCAAAGCACGTCCGAGGAGCAGGGCCAGATTGCGGTCTGTGGTTTTGATAATGTACGCAATAAGGTCCACAGCCTCAGCACCGGTGAAAGCGAATTTGTAAGACAAATCGTTCTTGTTACGATCTCCAGCCGCTATCCGTTCCCGGAACACATCTGCCACGCGGGACAGAAGAGCAGGGTATACTAAGGGCGTCCTGGTTTGTGCAGGAATTACACTGCTACCAGACGATCCCCCGTTTTTCATAGAAGGCCTATGCTGTAACGAGTCGCTGCGTTCAGATGGCGCTAATGTAGAAGCCATGGACATCGTACGTGACTGGGTGTTTCCTTGGGGGGTTATTGTACTCTCGCTCTGCGGACGTCCGTTGGGGTGCCCCGTTGACGGTGAGGGACCATATGGCGCGCCTGTACCTGGCAGCTCCGCTATTGGAACATCTTGTCCGGACTCGCGCCTTCTATTGGGTATCACTCTTCCACTCATAGTCTGATTATGGTCCCTTTCCATCGAAAACGAGTTCATCGACATTGCTCTCTCGTCATGCCGCTCAGGGACAACGCGTCCTTGTGCTGTTGTTCTAGAGCCCATCGATTGATAAGGTGGCTGTCGGAAAGAGTTAGCGGAAGCCTGGTTGTAGTTGGTTGTTGGGGGATTGTATGATGACGGCCCTGGAATAGCTGCCATTGACTGCGTCCGGTATGAGTCTGAGTTAAGTGCAGGATCCTGGGGGTAGCCACGGTTGGGAATCGGCTTGTATGAATCTACAAGGTTTGGGGGGTACCCACGATTGGCTGGAGGTCTATTGTATTGTGGTTGAGCAGGTTGTCGAGAGTCGATACGCTGTGGCTGAGGATAAGGGCGCCGATCCGGGTTCAGTGGTTGCGGAAGGTATTGGGGGTGTGGCTGTGGTTGTACAAGGCCGTTGTTTTGCCGTTGGCCTTGATAATATCCATTGGTTGTAGGAGGAGGATAGCCATTCTGGTGTTGCCGCATCGGAGACTGCATTCGTGTAGATGCTGCTGTAGAGGACTGGGACATCATGGAACTCTGAGAAGACATTGTCGAAGATCGGTCAGGGAGGAGCGGAGTTGTGTCCGATGTCATTGTCTGAGTTCTCCCAGGTGGCGGAGCGGCGCCGAAGATGTTTGAAAAGGCGGCATCTCTTTGGTATGGGGATGCATGACCATAGTTGTTCGGCCGAGTATTCCTGCCTTGCTGGACACTATAGTCCGCCATGCTCGCTGAAGCACTTGTGTCTTGTGGGTCGTAGTACACAATCCCTATACATCCGGTGATCGACAATTTCGCAACACAGCCAAATATAAAGATATCCTGTCAAAGATAGCAGTCAGATCTTTAATTGCCTACAGTAGAAGCGTCGTAAAACGTTAGGAAGAGGCCTTGATAGGGGAATATACCAGGGTAGATGGTACTGCAAGCCACGGAGTGCTGGCCCCTCAGGGTGGTGTCCCACAATCTTTGCTTGCAATGCCGAAAGAGCGCGGGGATTCCCTCAAGGAAAGATAGATCTCGAATATATTTGTAGGTATCCTGAATACCTATATCACAAGGCCCACATCCTGTGGGTTAGATACGCGAAGTTATCTGTGTATGATGGACGTGTGGGAAATTCAAGGTCAAAGAGAGTCAAAAACGGCAAGCGGGTCATCTAGGAAAAGGCCCCCCCTGCAGTGACGTTTCTTTCTGCAACCACTATAAACAAACCCTTCATCAAGAGGCTGTTCACCCAACGTTTTCTTTTCATCCTTGAAGTCACTGTCTTGGCTCTCAAACATAACAAGAGATCGTGGTCATTCCCGTGCATCGCTTTGCGACCCTTGACAGGTGGTAAGGTCGCGGCCCACACACTTTTGCCTCCGCTGCATCTGTTAGGGTTGAAGTCCTACCATGGCAGACGAGACAGCTCCTAAATTTGCGCCATTCTTCAGCATGGTATGACTCGAGAGCCCTTTACGGCAATAGCTGCTAATCTTCTACTCAGGGTGGAATTGCTTTTGCTGTAAGTCCACGAATATCAAACCCATCTCACGAATTACACTTATATACCATAGATGATCTTCGGATGTGAGTCTCGAGTCAAACAAGCGTTCACCACCAGCACAACCTGACGCGAACATATACAGGCGCCGGCGCAGCGTACGGCACTGCAAAATCAGGCATAGGGATTGCGGGCGTGGGGACATTTCGACCAGACCTAATAATGAAGGTATGGGATAAAGCAAAGCGAGGTCTTGAATGAAACGCTAATAGTCGGTCACATAGTCTTTGATCCCGGTGGTCATGGCCGGAATCATTGCGGTCTATTCCCTCGTGATAGCGGTTCTGATAGCTGGGGATATGAGTCCACCGCCAGAGCATCACATAGGCTTGTTCGAGTACGGCATATCTATCGCACAGCTTCTTTTGGTAAAGCATTACTGATCTGATTCTTCACAGTGGGTTTATGCATCTGGCAGCTGGGTTATCGGTGGGTTTGACCGGACTGGCAGCGGGTTATGCAATCGGAGTCGTGGGCGACGTTGTACGTCACCTTCTTATCGTACAATCGACGAAGATGACTTGGAGACGGTATTGACAGGGCTTAGGGAGTACGATCATACATGTTACAGTCAAGGATATTTGTGGGGATGGTTTTGATCTTGATTTTTGGAGAGGTCCTTGGGCTTTATGGGCAAGTCTTCGATAAACACTTATGCTGCCTTTGCAACCTGATTTGCTAACCGATCTTAGTCTCATCGTGGCTCTCATCTTGAACACCAACACAGCTTGAGATATCCTCCTTCATGAAGAGGCGTTACATGGAGGTTTACTTGGCGTTGGAGCATTAGAACATGCTTCGGAATCCGGAGATTGGACTCGTAATGTATTGGCGGCTGCCGGTCGCTACCGGCCTGCTTACTCTGTGACCATCCCCGATCCTATCCTGAGAATGGTGCAACATAAATAGTACAGTAATTGCGGTCTCGTAGTCGAAGCGATAAAAGGCTTTGTCGATGTACTTAAGCACTTGGGATTAGAATACACCCTACAGGACTACAGGGTTGAGCTGCAAGGAACGAAATGCTAAGGTACAGCGTCTTGGCAGGCCATGCCAAAGGTTCAATTCGTTCATGGTTTGATGGATATCTTTAATTGGCCGGATTATTGAATATGTATTGTAATTACCGCAATTCCCGGGGGAACCCCCAAACTTCGTCATTTAAGCTGGCCGCAACGCCTGGACCCATGGGTCACCCCTCATCATTCATGCGAGGCTCTTGGAACCGGTCTTGTTCCAACCTTCCTCATTCTAATGATACTTCCCACATCTACATTCAACAAACAACCAATCCAGCACATTTGGTGACACTCACATGCAGCCATTCATCGCTCGTTCGCTCGCTGAGCGTGTCCAATTGTCCACTCTCCTATAAGAATCACCGAGAAGAGGCATGAATTTCAGAGCGCAAACATGGCAGCAGCCGCGATAAAGAACCTAGCCCACGGGCACAGTCCAAAACTCCTTCGCAGCAACAGCAAAGCCTTCGGTCAGCCGAAGCCAATCGACCCAGAAGAGCAAGAAAAGGAGAAAAACTTTATAGAACGCTTCACGGAAAATCCGAGGCCTCTGTCCCCTCATCATATCTCACAAGATCCTAGAAATAAAGAACTGGGCTGTGCCTCGCGGCAGCTGAGAGTACAGGACTTCAAGCTTCTGAAGACTATTGGGACGGGTTCGGCCATTCAAAGTCGTCGAGCGTGACTAGGGCTAAACTATGGGTATACAGGTACATTTGCCCGAGTATGGCTGACATGCCTGGCTGGCTCTTCAAAAGAGGGCCGCGACAAGGTCTTCGCCTTGAAAATACTTCGAAAGGTCGACAGTGAGTCCCTCTATGACATTCCTGTACCTTTTTTTTCCGGCAATTGACCGACATTCAAACAGTTATTCGGTTGAAGCAGGTAGAGCATATTCGCAACGAGAGAAACACTCTGGCTACCGTCGCCGGCCACCCCTTTATCACCACCATGATCACCAGCTTCTCCGACCGAGACTCTTTGTACATGCTAGTTCGCGAACCTGTAGTAAACTATTGTCATTTTGTTTGCTGACCATTTACAGCTCGATTATTGCCCTGGCGGCGAAGTTTTTACATACCTAAGAAGAGCAAAGAAGTTCAACGAGGATACCGCTCGATTCTACGCTGCTGAAATAGTACTAATTCTCGACTTTTTACACAACGTCAAAGGCATTGCCTATCGGGATTTGAAGCCGGAGAATATACTCATTGACGCAGAGGGTCATCTTAAGCTCGTGGACTTTGGGTTTGCAAAGAACATCGGAAACAGTCAGTCACAGTGCTTGGTTCACTTCCACATCGGATTCTAACAGGGACTCAAGGAGAGACATATACACTATGCGGTACGCCTGAGTATCTTGCCCCAGAAGTAATCAGAAATTCAGGTAGGCTCTGGGCAGCCGTTCGGAATAGTCCTCTTTTGACGCCCTTATTCCCAGGGCACGGTACCGCAGTGGATTGGTGGGCATTTGGTATATTGGTATACGAATTCCTTGTCGGACAGCCACCGTTCTGGAATCCGAATCCCATGAAAATCTACGAACTGTAGGACGACCAGCCCTCGTTACTGTGAGGGGACGAGACTAACGCTTGAACAGAATTGTCGAAGGCAGGGTCCGTTACCCCAGCGGTATATCCTCAGAGGCCCGAGATCTCATTGGCGGACTGTGCACCGTAAACCCTTCTAACCGGCTTGGTAATATATCTGGCGGCATTGATCGCGTCAAATCCCATCCATTCTTCAAAGGCATTGACTGGGAGGCACTCTATTATCGGCAAATGAAAGGTCCTATTATTCCTGAGATACGGCATCCCGCCGACGCTAGTAACTTCGATCATTACGATCCTGCACCAGACAGCAAGAGCGTGTACACCTCTGACATGGCCTCTAAATATGACAAGGAATTCAAAGACTTTTGAGTGGGTACAGAAGACGTGGAAATGCAATTGCACATATCACATGGCTGGCGATGCTTGGCTAAAGGGGCGTTAGCACTGGATACCATGGAGCGAGCGTGCTGTGTGATTCCCACATCGATTTCTTGTTGGTGCATATTGCATTGTGAAAGAAACCCGAAGTGTACCTTATGAAATAAATTGTTTGTTTAGAGAAGAGAATGGCGGCATCATTCCAACGAAACTCACGAAAGCGGTACTTCCGTATAGTGCCGAAGTGTTTGCGGCTCTGAAGCTCTGAGCTAACCTGATCCGGTCAGATCTAGACTTAGCGTATTATTATGTAACGGGGACAAAATAACCGCAAACTTTGGTGCCTTTAACGCGACAAACATTGAAGAATGCGACCCTCGATGACCAGTCATCTACCAATTGCGCTTTAAGCCCACGCTTTCTCACAAGATGTCGGACTACGAAAAGCTTACTGTCGTCAAACTTCGCGACGAACTTGTGAAGCGTGGGCTCCCAAAGAGTGGTCTCAAGGCAGTGCTGGTAAATCGATTGATTGAAGCTGATGCACAGGCTGGGAATACGCAGGTCGCTCAACAAAAGCAAGAACCAGAGGAAAGTACTCAAGACGATGAGAAGGAAAAGGTAGAAACGCGAATTACACCTCCGGCGCAAGGCCATGATGGTGTTTTAGGAGATGGAATAAATGGCAGTGACGCGCTACAGATTCCAGTCGAAAAAGTGGATAACAGCGCGGATCGCACGGCAGGAGATCGGGTTGCAGGGTCTGCAATTGAGCCAGAACCAATTATTCAGGATGAAGTACAGAGCGAGGAAATTGCGGGCAACACAACACAAAATGCAGAGGCTCTGCCGCAAGCACCCCGAAAAGAAGTTGTCGGCCATGGCCCCGACTTCAAACCCTCGGTGGGATCGCCTTTAGGAGCCTCCACACCTACCGAAGCCCATGCTCCACAGATGGAAGGCGTTGAGCCACAAAGTGACGAACATGCGCTAAGCCCGCAGGTCCTTGAATGGTCGGCTCCTACGGCCGACTCTACCCAGATCGCTGCAGCCGGTTCTACTCACAGTTCTGCTGTAAGCAGACAAGAGCTACAAGAAGACACAAACAAAAGAAAACGAAGGAGCCAAAGTCCGCCTCCATCGTCCATGGAGATTGTGCAAAAAAGGGCAAGGGCAGATGATGGCAGACCTTATGTACAGTTACCAGAAGACGTTGGAGCAACCAGCGCACCATTTGACGAAGTCAGGCAGCCTAATGCAAATATGGCAGATGCACCTATCAAAATAGTTTCCAAGGACATGCCAACAAATGGTCAGACTCATTTGCATGCGAATGTTGAGATGGTTGAAGATGATCCGGACAAAGCGAAAAATCAAGCGCAGCCTCAACCTGATCAGAAAGTGACGACAACGCACCCAACAACAACGGATTCGCCATCAAAGCCTTCGCCATCAGATACGAGGTTCAAAAATCTTTTCACAGCGTCCTCTAAGCGTGAAGGGTCATCACCACCCCACACTCTTGATCTAGATAATGACGATCGGATTGTAACACCTGCGACACATCCAGCAACATCTGCTCTCTACATTCGTGATCTCACACGCCCTCTTCAATCAGGTAACCTCAAAGACCACCTGATTGCCCTTGCAACACCACCCGGCTCTGCACTCGATACCGAAGTTATTACAGACTTCTACCTCGACTCAGTCCGAACGCATTGCCTTGCTGGCTTTACTAATGCTTCCGCTGCTTCAAGGGTTAGATCTGGCCTGCATGGCCGAGTGTGGCCAGACGAAAGAACGAGGAAGCCGCTCTGGGTTGATTTCGTCCCCGAAGAGAAGCTCAAGAAATGGATCGAGGTTGAATCAGAGGCGTCGATCCGGAGAGGTCAAGCTGCTAAACGGTGGGAGGTGGTCTATGAAGAGGAGGACGATGGTTTGAAGGCGTACCTGCAGGAAGCCGGTTCTAACAGTAGCGCTCCGCGGCCGGGGCCGCCTCCGTCGTCGAGAATTGAAGCTGGGCAGGGCGTGCAAGGAGCGCCATCAGGGCCCCGAATCCGAGACGCCGAGCCACGTACCTCACAATCCGGTGCAATATTGAAGATTGATGGCGGAAAGGGTTTTCAAGCACTCAATGATCTTTTCGAGTCTACCGCTGCTAAGCCAAAGCTCTACTACCTTCCAGTTACAAGAAGCACCGTGAACCGGAGGTTAGATATGCTAGCAGCTGGTCGTGGAGGTGGGAGAGGCAACGAGATGCGAAGGTATACCTTCGATGAAGACATTATTGTGGACCGAGGGCCTGAGTTTGGCTCTCGCGGGCGAGGAGGTTATGGCGGGAGGGGGGGAGGCTATGGAGGTGGTTATCAGGGTAGAGGTGGGGGCCGGCGCGGTGACAGGAGAGACCGACGTTAAGAGAAGACGATACCTTTCTTGTAAATTATCAGGCTGGTGCCTTGCTTCGTTGGATGGAGAATTGATGTGGTCGGTTGTGCGTAGAAAGCTTGGAGCGGATCTGTTGTACCAACCTCCACGTGGAGATTAGCCACAATCCGACAATAGTGGAACCTTTACAAGGTGAGATGGCAGCGTACGAGGTACAAGCGCTATTCATGGAAATGCATTGCTTTGCAGGGCGGATTTGATGTGCTGCAGGGATTAATGTGGCGTATCAAGCCACGTTGACAGGCGAAATCGTGGGGTCTAGACAAAGTACTAGCGTGTGGCGTAGCGACCGTTTACGGGGTAAACTCAACAGAGCCGCAGACAATCAGATCCACAATGCGAAGGACTTCATCCTATACTTGAATGCACCTATTCCGTGATTCTTCACTCTTGTTTATTGCGCTGCAGCAGCACCATTCACCATTGTTGCTGTGAGATAACTGCCTACCATATAAGGCAGCAGAATCCCTCGGGTTTCAGCCCACGCGCTTGTGAGACCCATTCTGGATCAGCCCACCAGCTCTGTTCCCTGTAACGACGACACATCTATATCAGCTTTCAACAATCTTGGTTCCTAGCTCTGCGAGTACACCTTGTGGGATTTTCTTCGCTTCCACACAACCTCTTATTGTCTGGTGGCAAACGGCCAGGCGCCTAGGATAATACGAACAAAAGCTGCCAAGTTGGGAGCACCTCTTATCCAACATCTAGAGGGCACCATCGCCGCACGCGACCCGAGATGAAGTTAGCAACAGTATGCAATACAACGTTGGAGGACACACCCAGTATGTTCAACAGCAGAAATAATGATCTGGGGTATGGATTGCTGATCGCATGCTGTAGTCAACGAGGTTGGAGTATGGAAAGACTACACTTTTCATAACTTTGGGCTTGTCCTCTCTGCTATTTTTGGTGTGATTGCCATCCTCGTGTCCTGGTACTTAATCTGGCGACATGCAACACACTACCTAAAGCCATACGAGCAACGGCAGTAAGTCAAGTCAAAAGTAACACTGTTCCGCCATTACTGATGTGCCTTTAGTATCATCCGCGTTCTCTTCATGGTCCCTATCTACGCGTTCGTCTCCTTTTTATCCTACTATTACTACAAACACGCTGTATACTTTGAGGTTATTCGGGACTGCTACGAAGCATTCGCTATTGCAAGTTTCTTCGCGTTGCTTTGTCACTATATTGCGCCGGATCTACGCAGTCAAAAAGACTACTTCAGAGGAATACAGCCAAGGGGATGGGTACTACCTATAAGCTGGTTTAGAAAGTGCTGTTGTGGTCAACGTGGTCCTTGGAGAACACCAAGAAGTGGATTGACTTGGTTCAATGTAGGGGTTCTTTCTAAATGGTTAATTGGTACGACTGCTGACAAACTGGGCAGATAATATGGTTTGGTGTTTTCCAATATTGCTTCGTACGCGTTTTCATGACCCTGGTAGCCGTTGGATCTCAGGCCGCCGGCAGATACTGTCTTGATTCGCTAAGCCCGGCTTTCTTACATATTTGGGTAGGCGCCTCTCACACTTCCAAGGCAGTAGGTGTAGAGACTAACACCTCTAGGTCATGGTGATTGAAGGAGCTTGCGTCACTGTCGCTATGTACTGCCTGATCCAATTCTACATCCAGCTGAAAGACGACCTTGCCGAGCACCATCCGCTTCTGAAAGTGCTTGCGATCAAACTCGTCATCTTCCTTTCATTCTGGCAAACGGTAAGTTCTTCGTCTTCACCGAACTTGCCCCGTCTGATATCCAATGCAGATCATCATCTCGTTCCTCACGTCTTCCGGCGCCATCAAGCCTAGCCCAAGAATTTCTTATCCAGATATTAAAGTAGGAATCCCATCCCTCCTTCTTTGTATCGAGATGGCCATCTTCAGCGTCTTCCATCTATGGGCCTTCCCGTGGAAAGTGTACGACATCCGACGCTCTCAAATCGTAGCCTCAGAGTCGACCCCTGGCTACTTACCAGACCCCAAGACAGCCTATCGAGGCGGCCCATTCGGCATCTACGCCATGGCCGACGTCTTCAACCCCTGGGACCTCATCAAAGCTGTCGGCAGAGGCTTCCGCTGGTTCGCCGTCGGCCGCCGGCGTCGCGAGCAAGACATCAGCTACCTACCCTCGAAACAAAACACCGGCCTCGAGCCCTCCCGAAGCGACAACTCCTTCCACCGCAATGGCCCCATCAACGGCACCAACGCCCCCATCAATCACCCCTACCCCGGCGCAAACCCCACTCGCTACCACCCCCTCGACGACGATGAAGACGCCACGCTCCTCTCCCATGCGCAATCAGTCCCCCAATCTGGCCCCGACAGCCTCTACCCCCGCCCAGGTATGCGCCTCCCCGACCACGCCGGCGACATCGGCGCCACGGGCATCTACAACCGAGGGCCCGATCACCTCCCCACTATGCACCCAACACCCGGAACCATGCGCCAGCAGCAACAACAGTCCGGCACCATCGACAGCAGACCCCTCGACGAACTCGACACCGGATACCACGGCGCCACGCAGCGGCCCGCATACGCGCCCCCCACGGGCCCGCCACGACCGCCCGGACGCCCAGAGCATGCCGAGAATTGGAGTGAGTGGGGTGGGGCGGGGAGCGAGCGGGATCTGGGACGGCAGGGGGGTTGGGAGGGGGCGCATTTCTAGGCTGCGTCTGGTTTCGGTAGCGTGGCTTGATGGTCGATGGATTTTACGCAATGAAGGGATTTTCACGGGATTTGACGAGTCTGGCGTTCTGGGCCATGTAAGGATATACCACCGGGTCCCTCTCCTTTTCTTGTTTTGCTTTGGTGTGTAGGATACACATCTTATTTATTCAACCAACTGTTGGAGATGAGATGACGTATAGAATGAACACGGGCTCTACGTTTTCTGTTGTTCCGAATGCGGCTCGTTGATGGGGGGGGGGGTGCTTTGTGCTGCGGGTGCTGTGGTGTCGTGCTGGAATGGAAACGGAACCTGGCTTAGAGTCTGTGATGACGGATGGAAAGGTAGACGGGGACGTGTTGTTGAGGGACTTGAGGGCAGAAGCCTGTGGTTTGCCCGGTGGAGAGATATCACCCTCTCACAGGGCTTGGAGACCCAGTCAGCGGTTCTGGATCAATCGTGCAACCGCCATCACAAATCACCATCTCAAAAACCACCAACCAAAGCATACTCCTAAAGCACAAGGGGTATCTCAGATTTCGAAAGTCTATATTAATACTAAAACTACACCGCCAACCCCCTCTAATTCCCCAAAGCCAAAAGCGTCATCAGCGTGAAATTCATCATCACCGTCAAAGCCCATGAGCAACACCACGCCATCTATCGCACGCGTCTTTCGGAGCAAGCTCAAACTGCCTTTACCAAAGAGCAAGAAAGCAGAAGAAAAGCGAGAGAATGTCCAGTAGTGTCGAGTCTCAGCCCGTAAAGATGTTTGCCTTTCTCGAAATGTCAGCATGCCACACTTGACTAGATGATAGGAGCACTCACCTTCTGCTTGACGCGCTTCCTACAGACGGGACAAGATGCTTGGATGGCAGGTCTCGTCCTATCCGCTTTGTGACTGGGGACGGTCTGATCCGCGCACCACTTGCACATCACACAATGTCCTTGATCTGGTTAACACAACCCCAAATTACAGCAGTAGCAGCATGCACTCACCACAAGGCAACACAGCCACAGTAGCCAACTGGCTAAAACATATCTTGCACTCCATATTCACCATCATCTCTTCCTCGCTCCTTGGTTCCGGCCTCCCATCGTCCCTATCCAATCCCCTCGGCTCTCGCTCCTCTACGCCGGCATTATCTCGCTCGAGCAAATCATCAATAGCCGCCGAGAGCCCCGCTTGACGGCGGGCCCGGATATTCGCGATTGTTGCCTCCACGGCCTCAGGCGTCATGGAAGCGAGCCTAGCAGGGCGGGTATCGTCGATTTCGCCGACGGCGTTGCGGCGTCTACGGAGGCGGTCCATAAGAGCTGTGACGTCGCCCAAGTCAGAGGTGCTATCTTCAATTCGATTACCGTGGATTGGTGGGTTACTGAGTCGGTTCAGGGTAGCTGGGTCATAAGCGCCCGATGTAGTGGATGGCATATGGCCATGGCGGCGGGCTCGGACGTCTCTAACGATTCGACGCTGGGCCTGTGAAGCTGCGTCTTGCATCCGTGCTGCATCTGAAGCGACTGTCGAGAAATCCGGCGTTCCGTGGGGGGCAGCATGTTGATCCAAGCTGTTGAATTGGCTAGCCGCATTGGTTGTATAAAAATCAGTGGCGTGACGAGATGGAGTTGGTGGGATAACTGGACGAGCAGGGGGGTAGATGGTGGTACTAGGATCGTGTCTTGGAGTGTTATTGGGAGGTCGAGTAGTGTATCTTGAGTTACTCTGGGAGTAAGGGTTCCAGTCCATAGAGTTTGTGTTGAATGATGACTCTACTGCCAACATGCGTTCTCTCCAAGTTGCGTAATCCTCTACAAGGCCCGGATATTGGGGCATCGATGGCGTGTACCTTTGAGACTGAGCTTGTAGTGTAGTGTCCACTCCAGATTCCGCTATAGGGGGCGGAAAATGAGGGCTTGTTGGGCTGAATTCTTGAGAATAGGCAGATACTCTAGTATCAGCCGCAATCCCCGTTGCTGAGGCCGAATAATGAGAGCTCGTTGGCATATAATGAGGAGTTGTTGGCGTGTACCCTCGAGACTGAGCTTGCAGTGAAGTGTCCGCTCCGAAGCCCGTTACTGTGGGCGAATACTGAGGGCTCGTTGGCGTGTATTGAGGGCTCCTTGACGTGTAATGGGGGTTCGTTGGGGTATACACTCGAGAGTGAGCTTGCGCGGTTGTGTCCGGTCGTGAGGTAAGATGCTGCGGCATGCTAGAAAACGGTGGAGGACGCTCAGCCGGCGGACTATTTGCTGCAAGAGTAGAGTGTTGCGGTAATCTAGAGAACTGTCCTCGGGCCCGATGCTGCGTAGTATGATTTATGTTCTGAGAAAGATTTGGTGGCAATGGCCCAAACGGCATTAGAGGTGGGATGGGTCTAGAGGGCCCCTGTGTTCCTCCAGCTTCTGGCAAAGCCCTGAGTCTCCTCCTCGCCTCCTGAGGTCTCTGCTGCTCTCTATCACTTGATTGCTCCAGCTCCGAAGTTCTCTCCGTTCCCTCTCCTTGCCGAGCATCTTCCGCAGCCCTATAGCGTTCGAACGCTCGTGTAAACATCTCGCCCACTGGACTCTCGTAGTCAGCCCCTTGTCTCTCAACCTCTTCACGAGTGCCGTACACACGAGCTGTCGCTTCATCGTCGCGATGTCGGCGTAAGAGATCCCGTCGAGCATTGTTTGCTGCTTGTGATTCGCTTTCAGCTTGTTGGAGAGCTAGAGATGCGCTTTCTCGCTCTGCTCTTGCTGGGACGTGACGATCTTCTACAGTTACGATATTGGCCTGAAAGTTGCCTGATCCTGTTATGGCGGTGTTTCGATTTGACGTGGCAGTGGTAGCCTCGTGCTGATTAATGGGAGGGTGCGGAGCTACGTCAGTCGGAACGTTTGAAGGTAATAGACTCATTCTAGTTCCCTGTAGTCCATCTAATTGGCCATTAATCTGTTGGATTCGATCGTCGAGAACACCTGATTGAAGAAGAGCCGTAGGGGAATTCGGAGGAACTTCTCCAAGATCCCGAAGGCCTGACATTACTTGCTCTATGCCTGCTCTTATACAATGTAATTCTTGCCGAAGAGAAGCTAAAGGATCAGAACGCGATACGATCTGTCTTGCTTGATAAGGGGAGCGTGCTGAAGTTGAAGATGGAGGGTCAGCCAGACTCTCTTCGGAATTTGAGTCTTGCGGTGCCGGCCCAATAGTATTGTGGGCCACAAATGTGTCAGAATCATGCGTGTTATAGGTAGGTCTGGCAAGACCGTTACTCCGAGTTGCACTGTGTTGAGATAAGGGATTCGAACGATCCGCATTCAACTCATCAATAGTCCGTGGAAGATAGCCTGGCGGCACTTGATCAAGTCTTTCACCTATCAAACCCCGCAGCTCTGGATGTCCATGCTCATCAGTCACATAAGTATATCCTCGATGCCACTCGAACCACCTCTCAATGAATGCAGTTTGGTCAGGTATGCGGGGTATTTGAGCGTTTGACGATCTTGATAAATCTGATGCTGCAATCCTGGCAGTCCAGAAGTCTGTACAGTATGAGCAATAATTTTGATGCCTGGATCCTTGAGATACAAATCCTATGCCGTCGATGTATTTCGAGTAAGATAACGAATGTGGTCTCTTGTCAGAACAGGCACAGCATTGAGGGGTGGTCATGCGACACGATGTAGGTAATTTATGGGGACAGTGTTCAGGAAGACGAGTGGTGTGGGCGGTTAGAGTAGTCATGATGGTTTCCAGGGGGAGGAGCCTTGAAGTCCAAATGAATGTGGAAACAATGGCCTGTGATTCAGTTACGACCAGTGTAAGTCCGAGGCACCCCAATCCATCAAGAAGCACCTGTCACTTTCTTCGTAGCTCTGTTACTTAGCCACCAAGCTTGGTGAAGCCGCAAATGAACTTTGATAGTACGAAGTTGCATATGGAAGAGAGGTGGGTTGTCTTCTATCAAGTGGTTTATCTCCGGTCAAAAGTCCGTTACAGGGATGCTTTCGGTCTCCCTTGGAACGTCATGGACACATCTTCAAGTTGACTTCGCATCTAAAGGCATTATGATGAGGTGCGGACCACTCTCAAGACGTCGCCAGCACCATAAAAATACATCTCTATGCTTTCAGGATCACGGCTGATCGCTAAGCATTTTATTCCATCAAATACACCAGTTCTTCCATTATGTTTTAGTGCTACTATGTCTACTTTTACTCTTCCAAACAGCAGCCCCGAATGTCCGGTTCGATTTACTCCGGAACTCTCCAAAAATCAGCTTCTATCTTTTCCCGCATTCAAAACTTGGATATCTACCCTTCAGCACTCTCTCTCAATCCAGGAAAACAAGTCGCACGTCTTCCACGCCGCCCCATATAAACTTCGCAATATTGACGTGCAGAGCGTTGACTTTTTGGGGGGAGGACGTCTGGGATTCAGTATGCATATTTTCGGAGTTATTCATAGCTAATCTAGACCCAGTTATGAGTATTGGGACATGTTTACGGAGTACATCTCGACAGACATGTTTCATACCTCATGAGTCTATCATTAAAGAGAAATACTAACTCCGAGATCTTTCAGTAAAATTGAAAGCAGAGGTCTCAAATGATAACGGGGAGAAGCTTCCGGGCACCGTGTTTCTTCGCGGCGGCTCAGTTGGGATGTTGGTATGCATTCTACAGGTCACCCACTTGTTCTAAGAGGCCATCAGGCTAACCCCGTACCTAGCTAATCCTTCAGCCTGATGATGTGCCTCCCAATACTGAAAAAGACAAGCATGTGATCCTTACTTTGCAACCTCGTATCCCAAGCGGCTCTCTGTCGCTTGCTGAACTGCCAGCTGGCATGTTAGACGACTCGGGCACCTTCACTGGTGGTGCGGCTAAAGAGATTGAGGAAGAGACTGGGCTCAAAATACCCGCTGAAGACCTTATTAATCTCACTGAGCTGGCTCTACCGAAGCCTTCATCAGACAATGAAGAGCATTTACAGCAGAGTGTATATCCAAGTCCTGGGGGATGTGACGAATTCGTTCCTCTGTTTCTCTATCAGAAACGAATTCCTCGAGAGCAGTTGAAGGAATGGTCGGGAAAGTTGACGGGGCTTAGAGAACATGGCGAAAAGATTACGCTTGAAGCTCTGTCCATTGGAAAAGGTGTGGAGAGATGGCGGCAGAGATGCAAAGGTTCTGGCTGCATGGGCACTATACGAGGGGTTGAGAAGAGAAGGGAAGATCTGAGATGTAGGCTAAGCATGTTACTCTATCAGTGGGCGGGATAGCAAAGTCACTAAATGTCAATGAAACACTGAAGTTGAATTGAAGATACTATAGACGGTGAATCCGTACACCCTGTGTAATCGATGGAACGCTCGAAAACGCTTAACGTCACTTGAGACCAAACCCTCACTTTTGCTACCCTGCATTCGCTTACGCAGAACATCTAGCTTCCCATGCTGGTAGGTGGGCTATCCACTCTCAAACCCAGGACTCGAGTACGCTTCTGAGAGCTCGGTGATAATCATGTCAAGCTCTGGTCCCAAGGCATTGGATGCCAAGGTTATCTCCACCGAGCCATTGGTCGTTTATCCCTGCTCATTGCCGGCCGCCAGCAGTTAACGATTTACAGATGATCAGAGATGCCCGCTGGACAAAGCTTGTATCGTATGCTTGACTCTCTTCAAGTCGTGCCTGGGTGTGTATCTTTCTTACGCGGTATCAGAATCACCTATAAAGATCCACTAGGCAAAGAACGAAAATGGGAGTCCGCCGAGCGCTCGGTAAGCCTCACGTTATAGACCTAGACCACACCTTAGTCGCGCTCAATTTTCTTCTGACTTCATCTCGGTGTGGCTAACGGCACCTCGCGTAGACCCGCCCCAAAAATTCTCTCGTGGACGGCGTAGGGATTGTCGCTATCCTGCAAAAATCGACCGGTCCCGAGCTACTCCTCCAGAAGCAGTTTCGACCTCCGATCAACAAAGTCACAATCGAAGTACCTGCAGGATTAGTTGATGAGGGAGAGACTGCAGCAGAAAGTGCAGTCAGAGAACTCAGAGAAGAGACGGGGTATCATGGGGTTGCAGCGGAGGTCAGTCCGATAATGTTTAACGGTAAGGCTGCCCTCACTGTCAGTAAGGAGATACAGAAAGCTCGTAGTCATTCCCTAGTGGAGTGGGGATTGATCGCTTTCTGTATTCAACGAAGCATGTCCACCTCTCTTCTGCAAATAACGCTGATCTATACTTCGAAACCCAGATCCTGGCTTCTGTAACACGAATCTCAACATGGTTCACATTAACGTGGACATGAAGCTACCGGAAAACCAGACATTGAAACCCGAATTAGAAGAGAATGAGTTCATTGAGTGCTTTTCGACGCCTCTGAAGGACCTCTATGCAGAGTGCAAGCGGCTCGAGTCGGAGGGTTATGCTATCGATGCAAGAGTAGGGACACTGGCTGAAGGTATTGAAATTGCTAGACGATGGAAGCTGTGATAAGATTTCTCACATGGAGGTAATGAGAGTATGTGCTATGCTGTGCGACGGGCCATCCAGGCCTACTAACTCATAATGTTGTATTGCTTCTTTTCGTGATGGCGAAGTGGGATATTTGGAATCATTGTTGCGTTCTTACAAACATATATACTGTAGAATGATAGAGATCATGTCTACATTAGAAGATCAAGACAAAGTTTCGGGTGCCTGAGCATCGTTCATATCCGGAGACTCGGAGTTGAGTCAATTATTCAAACTTCAGAGTCTTGTAACCGAATCGATCTCGGTCTTGAAGTTGAAGCATCATACATTTAGTTTTAAATTTTTGGTTCTCATACGATTGATTACATGATACGATTTCTGGGACAGAAGTAGTGGGCTTTGGCATTTACCTTACCTTACCTTATGGAACCGAAAGGCCAGCCCCCTGAAAGCGCTAGATCCACGGCGCTAAGCCTGTTCCTATGATGCTTCCCGAGGCTGCCTGCCCCTTTCTTTCAACGACCACTCAGAGGTCAAGCGCAGTCCCCAGGGTCAGGATTCCGTAGGATGCAGGCCTATCAGATCAAGAGGCTCAGCTTGTGCTCTGATAACACCTGCAGACACGCGCCAAAGGAAACGAACGATGAGTGCATCGTGTTTCACGAGAACGGACAGCGGCATGACTGTTTCCGACTTTTCAACTTTCTTTCGCAGTCTCCTAAAATAGTGCAGACTGCATCAAGCGTTAGCCCCGCAAAAATGGCGCCGGTAGTGCAATTGAATCCTCCGTATGACGAGCTGCCATGGTACGGAGAAAGCACCGCTTAAACTTCTAGCACGGCATCAGCCATCAGGGGGCAAATCTCTTGTGGGGTCTGTTTGGCGCTGGCCCGCCGGGCAGTAGAACTAGTCTTGGCCTAAACGCTGTTGGCCATGGGGTTCATCTTATCCTACCCCGTGCTCTGGCAGACTGGCTCCCGTAGTCCGGATGTTCTCACCTGTGTGTCTCCACTCTCCTTCGTCACTACTACCACTGTCTCTCTCGTTCACCCAGTCCGACTGCCTGGCAATTGGGGCTCAGCTAGTCATTCACTCTTTCTACACAGCCCCATCAATCCCTTCGCTCCTCCAACATTTGATCCTATGGACTAATCACTACGTTTGAAGTTTTACAAAACTATCCTACAAGCTACCAAAGAGCGGGGGACGGCAACCTTTTCGCAAGCAGCATATTCATACGATTTCCGACTCCCTCGAGTAGGCAGGTCTTCCGAAGGGCTGGCCGGGCATTGGAGAGACCAAGTTGGTTCCAAGTGACGCTTTGTCCACAGCAAATAATCATAATGGGGTGGTTTGGAAGTCTCGGTTTGGCATATAAATATGCGTAAGTTCTTGTTCTTCCTATCTTGTACACCAGCTAATTGATCAGCATCGTACTGGGTATACTCTTCTTCTCCGTGTTCTGCGCCGGTTTTGCCAAAGTCATCTATAATCGACGAAAGTACGTCGCTATGATATCAGCTCCAATAAGCCGGTTGTGCTGATTCCTCCAACAGGTTAAAACAGCATACGAAGGACGCTCATCTTGAGGCTTCAGGTTCAAACGAGGAGAGGGTTGAGCTCAATCAACGAGAACTAGACGAAGGTGATCTATTCGGAGTCCGAGCAATAGAGTCGGGATACTTTGGAGGAGTAGCGCAGTCACGCCCGACTTCAGCTGCTGGATCCTCACTCGACGGATCTGGCACTCTCCTTGGTCACCCGTCACCTAAGTTGGCTGCCACTTCGCCGTTGACTAGTGTAGTCTCGCTCCCTCTAGAACAAAGGCAGTCTTCGCCTTTAGCAAAGAATGCTATCTCAGCAAGCGGAATCAGTACGAGCTCCAGAAAAGTCCGACAACCACTTAGGTCCACATTGCGGCCGTCGGAAGCGGAGCTGAATGGCGGGGTTAATCATGACCCGGCCGTCAATATGAACTTGGAAATACCAGCATCGCCTCTAGCTGCTCCCTCACGCCCCATGAGTAGTCATTCAGATATCAGCGTTCGACAACCACTATCGTCCGCATTCCCGTTCCCTGAGCCGCCGCACGCTGAGCACGGCGTCCAAGCAGAGCCGCCTCATCTTGCGCTACCACCAAATCTACGATCATCTGCTCGGATGTCGACGGTCCAACATGCAGACGATGAGATACATTCACAGTCTGCTTCGATTATCAGCAGATCCACGGACGGAGATAGCGGTGACAACGAGAGAGGCCAATCACTGAATCATGAGGCCACCGAGCTTCCTGCACCACCTGCTAGGACAGCTTATTGGCAGAGTCCTATCTCAAACGGGGTGGTTCACCCTTCAAGGTCAAGTAGCATCCCCAGTGGCGCACCTGACTATCTAATTGATCGACTACGGCACGAGGATGGTAAGTGAACGTTTTCGGTTCTTCTAAGGTGCCGACACTGATTAGAGGGCTAGTTCCAATGCCTAAACCACCTAGAATATCCGCTGTGGGTGATTGGGGTCCCGCCATATTTCAAGAAATCAACGAGTCATTACAAGATTCCCAGTCCATTGCTACTCCCAAAGGCACTGAGGCCAAAGAAGAGCAGCATGCAAACCTTCATCTGTCAAGTTCAAGCTCTATTTACAGCGAGGCGAACACAGCCTCGCGTCATACCAGCAAGCAACTACCTGGTGAGAGGAGGTCCATGCCGCAAGTGCTGGTGCCCGGAACCGCGAATTCCAACCGGAAGTCTACACTCGCGGCGGAACAACCACGAAGAGAGAGCGACGCTAGCAGCCACCAGGCAGCGTCCGGGGCAGCGTCCAAGGAAGGGTCTCGAGCAAAAAGTGGTACAAATAGCCACCGTCACACGAGGGAGATAGGGGACCTCTACGATTCGTATTGGCGACAGAGTAGAGACGATCAAGCGCCGGGAAGTTCGCGACAGAGCAGAGAGACCTCTCAGGCTCCTAGACATTCGGAAGAAATGGGCAAATCGACCACGCACAGCCCAGTCAATGGCAGGGGTGAAATGGGCAGGGAAAGGAGACCGGGGCAGTTAGAAGTCAGAGTCGCTACCATCGCGGAGGTACCTACGCCAATGGCGAGCCCGATGCGTAGTCCGCACATAGGAAAGGCCATGTAGAGCAATGTCTAATGTTAATAATTCGGCAGATGGGCGGTACACTTGTGCATGAAGTTGGTCACACTTAGCGGGTGTTTATAACTTTCGATATGGCAAGTAGATAGATGGCTCTGTCCACCTTGTCTTCTATCAAGGGAACTAAAGATATAGAGTTTTGCAAATAGAAGATACCTTTCGACTGTTCTACCTAGGCTGCTGCTCATTCCGTTCGGAATTTGACCGCTTCACGACGGAACTGATAGCGATGCTTACTTGGACCTGCCCAATATTCTGCCTTTTGCCAGGTAGGTCAACTTAAGGTATTCATGCATGAAATTGTGGGTCCTTTGGATTTACGCACTTACTTGCAGTCGTGCTGGAGGGCTGGTGGGGTTGAATTGAAGGACTTCAGCTGGCTTGAATTGGCTTGGCGGCGTGGCGGCGATGAATGAGGCTAGAACAATATATGTAAATCAATCGCCGACCCCGAGATCTTACATCGCGTCATTTCCCAATGTCCCTTGAATCTCAGTCATCATCCAAATATAACCCTATCCACGGAGTACCTTCCTTTGAATACCACCATATTCCTGAGCCTGAGCGTACAACATATTCGTGTTCAGGTCTCCCAATTTCTCAAGCTATGCCCCTCATACTTGATGATTCACCTCCTGCTTCCCCCTCGACCAAATCGGACCGCGCGATCCTTACCTGCAATCCCTTAGCACTCCGCCGTCAAATCCACCACGAATCCGATGCAGTAATCGTTGGCGCAGGCATCCTCGGCTGTGCTCTGGCAATCACTCTTGCCCGTCAAGGCCGTTCTATAATCCTTCTAGAGAAATCACTGAAAGAACCTGACCGCATCGTCGGCGAATTACTCCAACCTGGCGGTGTGGAAGCCCTCGAAAAATTGGGAATAAGGGACTGCTTGGAAGAGATTGATGCAGTTGTTGTCAAAGGCTACGAAGTGATTTACTACGGCGAGGAAGTCGAAATCCCCTATCCTGCCAACGCCGTTCAAGCAGGCATAAGACCCGAAGGCCGCAGCTTTCATCATGGCCGCTTCGTACGGCGCTTACGAGAAACTGCTATGCGCGAACCCAATATCAGTGTTGTCGAAACGACCGTCACTGGCACTATCAAGAATAGCTGGACAGGCCAAGTGCTCGGCGTTGAAGCGTTGACGAAAGGGGAGAAAGATGTTTACTTCGGACAATTGACTGTAGGTGCGGATGGCTATGCGAGTCGGTTTAGAAAGGAGTACATACCGCATGTGCCGGTTAGCAAATCGAAGTTTTATGGACTGGAGCTTATAGATGCGGATCTGCCGCTACCATTACACGGGCATGTGGTGTTAGGGGATGGGGCACCGGTTCTGTTGTATCAGATTGGTACAAGAGAAACTCGGGTTTTAGTCGACGTCCCCGAAGGACTGCCAAGTGCAAGCATCGCAAACGGCGGTGTAAAGGGTCATCTGAGAAATGTGGTATTACCTAGTCTACCCAAGTGCGTACGCAGCTCCTTCGAAATCGCCCTCGATGAAGGCAAACTACGCAGCATGCCCAACTCCTTCCTTCCGCCCAGCACGAACAAAACACCCGGGATGGTGATGCTAGGAGACGCAATGAATATGCGCCATCCCCTTACAGGCGGCGGGATGACGGTCGCTTTCAACGACGTGGTATTGATACGGGATTTGCTAAGTCCGGAGAACGTACCAGATTTGAGGGATACCAAGCGAGTAATTGCACAGATGAAAAAGTTCCATTGGGGGAGAAAGGGTTTGACGAGTGTGATCAACATTTTGGCGCAGGCGCTCTATGAGCTTTTTGCTGCAAATGGTACGTCCATTTCTTCCGGTTATCTTCCTTTTCACTTCAGGTCACATCAAACCTTACTAATTGCAAACACTGACTTGGAGACAGATGCCCAACTCAAGTCCCTCCAAATGGGCTGCTTCCGCTACTTCCAACGCGGCGGCGACTGTGTCGACGGCCCAGTCGGTCTCCTTGCCGGCATTATACGCCAGCCTCTGGTTCTCTTCTATCATTTCTTCAGCGTGGCATTGTTAGCGATTTGGCTTGTGCTAAGCAAGAGTCCGATATGGAGATTACCCCTGACGCTGGTGGATTGCATGGGGATATTTTGGAAGGCATGCGTGGTGCTGTTTCCGTTCATATTTTCGGAGCTGAAGACTTAGACGGAGAGGGGCAGGAGAGAGTGATCAAGAGGGTTGTACATGGGATAAGGGAGGCAGTATTCGTTTATGGTGATAGCGATTGAGCGGGCGTTCATAATATAGAGTATTTGATCTAATCATCGCTATTTCGAGCATCATCTATGCAACCATACATAGATTGCACTTGTGGACCTCTCTTTAATCGCAAGAAAACTTCGAGTTAACTGTCTTGACATGGCATAGAGATTATTCGTCGGTTCGGAGACTGGATGTTCCCGAAACGAAAAGATCGATATCGATAGCCGAAGATGATGATAAATCCCGTAGGGCTGGAACCCGGACTTAGGGCCTCGAGCTTACTCTATCAAATCGTGACGCAACGACTTCCATTTTAGCTGTGTCAGACCCAGGTACAATCATTGCACAACCAACCGATAGCATTGGTGATTGCTGACAATAATACCGAACCATGTCTTCCACCTCTGCTCCGTTCCTCAATTCCTACATTTCCTTTTGCCCCATTCAACGCGAAAGAGTGGACCAAACTTCCCTTCGCGATATGCAGCTTTCTCCGGTACTGAATACCCCCAAAGCAATTTGAAGTCTTTCCGCCGCCACTGGCCCCATACGATTGTCGATTTGATATTTCCTTACTCCAAATGGAGAACAATGAGGTCTTCGAGGCGGAAGCCGCGCTCGAAGCGCGCTCGCGATCATATGGTTCCAGGCGTCGAGGCAATGGTGTAGTAAAAGCAACAGCAAACGGTGGAATAGGATCACGTAAGGAAAGCGATTTCGATGAGACGCCTCTGCTGTCGCGGGAAGTCGATCATGATTACGGGTCTAGTACCGAAGCATCCGACGACGGTGACACGAGAGGACCGCCGGCGTGGTCAGGGGAAAGAGACTTTGAAGGGAGACTGTGGTGGAATAAACCAAGTGTAAGCCCGAGCATTCCGACGTTGACGGACAGTCGCTGACAGGGTTATTAGGTTTACTGGTTATTACCGCCTTTCTTCCTATATACTCTCGCGTTCGGAGGGATTATCGTCCCCAGACTTAACCTGATACTCTCCTTGGTCTGTCGGCAGTATTTCGAAGATAGACCCATCGATGGTACAACTACACCAGTCCTGCCAGTCGTCTTTGGTGTGGACAACCCGCAGTGTCAAATACCAGAGGTGCAATCGTTGGTGGCAAAGTTCACACTTTACCAAAGCGTCATAGCTGGTCTCTTATCAGCGTTCACCAGCCCCCAATTAGGAGCGCTTTCAGATCGCTATGGCCGGAAAAGAACCATAGCATTCACAGTCTTGGGTGGGCTGCTAGCTGAGCTCATCATCGTTATCGCTGCAGTATATCCTGACACGGTTTCTGTGTACTGGATACTTCTCGGCTCCGTCTTCGAGGGTCTCTCCGGCTCCTTTGTCGCTGCATTGGCGCTGACAAATGCTTATGCCAGTGACTGTACAGCTCCAAGCAGTAGAGCAGTTACCTTTGGGTATCTCCACTCTGTTCTATTCGGTGGAATAGCATTGGGACCAATACTCGCAGGGTACGCCGTCAAAGCAACCGGCGACATACTAACCGCTTTCTACTTTGCTCTAGCCTGTCATAGTATATCCTTCGTTTTCTTAATGTTTATCATACCGGAATCTCTTTCCCACGAGCGCCAGTTGGCCGCCCAGGAGAAGAAGGCATTCAAAGACGACGGCGAACGACAGGCACAGAGTTGGGAGAGCACTCTCATGAAAGGCCTGAAAGGCACAAATATATTTGGTCCGCTAGCTACACTCTGGCCCACAGGCGAAGGCGGCAACCGCTCCGTACGCCGCAATCTCGTCTTGCTCGCCGCGGTAGACACCACCATGTTCAGCGTAGCCATGGGCTCCATGACCGTAGTCATTTACTACGCCGAATTCATGTTCGGCTGGCGCACCTTCGAAACCAGTGTCTTCATGTCCGTTGTCAACATTTGCCGTGTCACCTGCCTGATCGTCCTCCTACCTCTCATCGCTCGCTTTCTCCGCGGCCCAAAAACCGATCTTCCCGCGCGCCAGTCAGGATCCGATCACGTTGATCTGGCCGTCATCAGGACCGCCATCTTTTTCGATATGATGGGCTATGTCGGCTACGCAACCGTCCGCACTGGGCCGTTGTTCATCGCTTCTGGCGCCATTGCCTCGATAGGCGGCATGGGCTCCCCAACGCTGCAGTCGGCGGTTACCAAGCATGTCCCTCCCGACCATACCGGACAGGTACTTGGTGCTATCGGATTGCTACATGCCTTGGCCAGGGTGATGGGACCTACGATCTTTAATCTCATCTACAGCCAAACGGTTGGGAAGTTTACGCAGACGGTATTTGTGTGTCTGGCGGCGACATTTGGGCTGGCATTTTTCTTGAGCTGGTTTATCAGACCTAATGGTATGCTTCCATTTCCTCCCCTCGGCCCTTGGTTGTGTAGGCTAACCGATCCAAGTACATTGGGATGAACCCGAACCACCTTCACCGCACCCCGGCGCTGACGAGGAGGAGAGTGGGTAGATACATGAGGCTGGAAACTGATGACGACGATGATGCAACGATCAGGAGGCATAGATTGGAGCATAAACGTCTGGGTCTGCCGCCTAGCGCGAGCATGGCGTTTGTCTTTGGTGTGCCGTTAGGATGTGAAATATATGCATGGCCTATAGCGTCCGAGTACCTTCAGTGCGAATCCCTCGTATCTTCCCAAATCTTCCACCTCCCCATTCAACCCTCACTACCACACCCAGCACCGAAAATACATAACCCATCTACAGTAGCAGAGAGACATTTCTTAGTTTCCGAAAAAATCTAAAAAAAAAGTTAGATATTCATGTGGGAACCTTTGCGAAACTTGAACGAGGTTTTTTTTTTTTTTTGGATTGGGGCTTGAGACGGGACGGCGGCGGAGGAGGGATGGGAAATTGGGACAGCATGGGAAGGTTTGGAAAGGGGAGGAATGGCGGAATGGCGGAGTGAGGGGGGAGGGGGGAGGGGGGTCAGGGTAGCTTGGAATATTTGTAGGATATCGAGATCGAGCATGCGACAGAGAAAGGAGAGAAACATAATCAAGCGACTAAGGTGTGTAAAAAAAAAAGAAAAAAAAACGAAACGGGTAAATCCCCCCCCGAAAAAACCCGAAGAAGAAACACACGAAGAAACACACGAAGAAACACAGAAGAATAATGAAAAAACCCCACCGCCAAAAAAAAAAACGGGAAAAACGGAAAAACGGTAAAATCTTTCGTAATAATGGATAGGAAGTAAATAAATATCCCCATCAAAATGGCTGTTTTTTTTTCCCCTTGGCTTGAATGGTATTCGAAACGGCGGGGGTTGGAAATGGATAATGAACGATTCAGAACCCATTCATTCCCTTCGCCACCACCCATCGTTCCCCCTCCAAAAAAACCCCGCTTGATACGCAATCTCTACTCCGTACCATCATCTCCGTCCCTTTCGTTCAGCAAACCTTTCTTCCCTCCCCTTCCCACTTCCCACTCCCACTCCCACACATACCCCTAAAAAAACAAAAAAAGACAACACACATGATTTCGATATATAAGCCCTACCTTACTCTATAGTAAAAAAAAATACATACGAGAGAAGTTTTTAAAGAGGTGGTGTTTTTCTTTTCTGAATAACCCCAGGGAAAGAAAAAGGGATGGGTTGGTATGGGGCTTGCTTTTGTAGCGAAAGGAAGGGGGGGTAAAAGGAAAGGGGGTGGGAATTGGGGGGGGGATAGGAAAGGTTAGAGGGGAGATGGGAGATGTCAAGTACGTGTCGTTTGAAGTAGTAGGTTAGAGAGCGGAATCTGCTGTTGGGGAATAGATTCGCGTGGTGTTCGAGGTTGGGCGCGAGGATAACTGTCGATGCCCGCCCGTGGCAAGAATTTTGCCTGTGAGTAGGTTCTGGGTTGAGAAGCCGGGTGCTGTCATGTGTAATATCATCTTTAAGCATATACGTGGTCGTTGTGCATATACTCTTCGTAAACGCATGAGGTCTCGTTTGGGCCGTGTAGTCGTTTCTTCATGTGCAGCCGCGGTACAAAGCCACCCAGCGCCCATCTCCCATTTCAGACAACAGCCCCCTCCCCATTTTCTCGCGCAACAACCCTCCTCCTCGCGGTTCCAACCCCTGCAACCCCCCTCTCCTGGTTCCGTCCCAACCACGGCTTCCTCGCCTCCCCCAGCACCTTCTTCCCAACAAAATACACCACCAACCCGCCAATTATGCACACAAACGCAATCGGATACATCCAATGGATGCTCAATCCAAACACCTTGACCCCAATAACCACGCCCCAAAAGTTGCCAGTGAGTAAGCTGATGTTGAAGAATGCCGCCGAGGCGAGTCGGAACATCAGGGGCGCGAGGGAGTAGAAGAGGGTGAGGCAGAGAGTGTAGCCGACTAGGTAGCCGCCGACGGGGCGGTTCCAGGTTGCGGAGCGGAAGGAGGCGCGGTCGAAGATGCCGGCTTGGGTGCCGTTGATGAGCATGCCCCAGAATCCAAGTTGGCCAACGACCTCGTACAGCGGTCTCTTGCTGACCAAAAACTCTTCCACCACATTGCTTATGCCGTAGAACGTAGCGCCGAGGAGGGCGAAAAGGTCTCCTTTGATTTGGTTCCCGCGTGAGATTGAACCGCCGTTTGCGCCCGTTAGGTGATCACTGGCGAGCAGGATACCCATGCCGCCGACGCAGATGAAGATGCCGAGGACTTGTGTGGGATGGTAGCGGACGTGGAGGAAGAGAAAGGAGACGGTGACGACGAGGACGATGGCCCAGAAGTTGATGAGTTGGGCGGAGAGGATGGTGGTGTAGCGGTAGGCGAGGACGGTGAAGTAGTTGCCTTCGACGTCGAGAAAAGAGAGGATGAGGTCTGTGTTCGCGACGGGGATTAGATTGGTTGGTTTGGGAAGGGGGTGATGTTACATTTCCAACCGTCTTTGAGGAGAAAGCGGGCATAGCCTTTGAAGCCATAGCGGTAAATGGTGTACGAAGTGTATATTATGTTAAGGAGAACATAGTTGAAGAAGGTTTGGAAGGCGGGGATAGAGGTGCCTTGGACGACAAGGAGGCCAGAGAAGGTATTGGTAGCGGTAATACAAAGGGCAAGGACTTGACTGTGTTTTGTTCGTTAGCAACAATATCCACGTTCATAGGGGTTCACGGAACAGCTCATACCCAAGCAGTAGCACAAGATAAAAGTCCCTGGTCTGGAGATACGCAAACCATCCCTTCTTGCTCTCATCAATCTCACTCGCCGTAACCTCCGCACTTCTCCATGCATCACCTCCATTGGGAAGGTCTACCACTTCCGGAGCACCGTGAACAGGCGCCGCAATACTTGAGGGCGAGCCCTTGGTCTCACCGGCGGAAACATCATTTGCGACTGCCGTTTTGCCATTCTCGCCATTGTGGGTGTCCATAGGTGGGGACAGAGAGCGAACAAGCGGGGGTAAAAAGCCCGACGAATTGGACACCCTGGGGGAGCTTTCGTATGCTGAATGAGCGCAAAGACTCCCGAAGTCGCTCACTGCGTCGATTGCATGAACCCAATGTCAATCGGCCGATAAGACGGAGTGGAGAGGGAAAGATTCTGCTTCTTGCATGATCGTAGTGGGTTTGCCCCAATCCGGTCTTGGCACTTCTTCTTTGGGAGTTCCGTCGTGCAGGGCGGAAAAGGGTCGTTCCGGGATCGTTCCGTCATTTCCAGGAAAGCAAGGTAAATCAAACTAAAGTATCCCATCCACGCCATCCCACTCATCCTGCACGAAAGCAACCGAATATGTCCGCCCTTTGGGTTCGATCTGCGCATGGGAATCTGGGAAGAGTGGGATGGAGTGGGATGTTGCGTATATGTTCCATGCAAACATACGGGGATGCCGTGCATGAACCGTCAGGGGGTTGACATGCGCGTTGCATGTACGCATTTGCACAGCGACGACACACATGAAGATCGTATGAAGATTAAGTCATTACATTGGATGATGCGAACATCACACCCAAATCAAAAGCCGAAATTGCAGTCTGAGATTAAAGGATGCAATGTTCGCATGAATTTGCGATATGGCTGCCAAGATGACCCCAGATCAAGGAATTCCGAACCAACTTTCATATTGGAGGGGGCCGAACCTTCCGCAGGTTCCATCATGTAGGGTTCATGCGGCAACTGCTCCCATTCAATAGAAAAACTGTCAAAGACTCGATCGTCATCTGGTGTATGCGATGCAAGGCATCACGCAAGCGGATCAGGGTTGAGTGGTCAAAAAGTCTTTTCGTCGTATTTCCCAAAGGGTGCACCACCAACTCGTGTGAAACCAACGACGACCCGTAGGTCGTACTCCGCTCGTCCAACAAAAGAAATATTCGATGCTCCAAAGGAGTGTTCATGTGCCCAGGCAACAATGTGTATCTGCTATAACCTGACCCAGTTCTTCGCCAAAGCACCCACTACGAAAGTATGTCCGTGGCCACCACCGACCAAACCCCAGATCCCAAGTCCCAAAGTCTATAGCAATGTATCGAGTGCTCCAAGCCCAAATCCTATATCACAGTGTAACCGAATTGAATGATAGACCGTAATGGGTTGTTGTGCGATTTAGTGGGCAGAGATGGCGGTAGACTTTCCGAATTTGCCCATACCCCAACTTCGTTTCTTGGGCTGCTTGGGAGTCACAGCGGCGGTAACAGCTTGTGGGGTCATGCGTTGAGGGGGCCTATCGAGCATAGGCGCTTCGCCGACTCTGCGAGTACGGTCCTTGTGCAGATTCTCGCAGGCGGTGAGTTGCGGCTCCCTCCGGGCTTGCAAAGGCATCTCAACCAATTCTATCTTCGTTAACGACATGTCCGATGCAACGTAGGAATGGAGACTATGAATGCTTACGGGAGGAAGAGGATGAGGTCGAGTGGTCTGAATGAGTTGGTGAGACCGCTGCAGGGCCTGTTAGTCGGTGTAGATTATGGATTTTCATATACGGCAGGCTTACCATGACTGGCCAATGGGCTGGGTTGATAGTCTGGCTTGCCAATGAACGACTTCCGCGTTTCGATCATGGCTGGTGTCGTGATCCCGCTCATGCCATAGTTCCCGAAGCTGTTGTGGTGCGACCAATCTGACCCGTTGTAGCTGTTGCTTCGATTTCCAGCAAAGTTGGCACTGCTGTTGCGGGTCAACGGGTTTTGGCTCCGTCGCTTGTGTGATTCTCGGATGGCAGTGCGATCTTCTTCTCGGAAACTGAACGGAGCACCAGAGAGTGCGTCGGCAGCAGCATGCGTGGGAATATGCTTGTAAGGCTGGGGCTTGTCGACATTCTCTGCCGGCGTCTTTTGAGCTTCTGCGTTTTTATGCTCTTTGGCGGCCTTCTTGGCGCCCTTGATTTTGGAGAAGATGGACATTGTTCTTGCTTGAATTGGTGGAAATCAGGAGTAGACAAGAAAACGGATATGGAGTTTGAAGATTATAAACCGAAGAGAGAAGGTTGCGGGTTTTTGGGTTTCGTATCTCGTTAGTAGTGAGCTCTGAAAGCCGGTACGGCTGAAGATCGTTACCCCTCTTGGTGTGTAAGAACAACCTAGCAGCGGATCCCAACGTCTTTGGTAGGTAATTTTCCTGAGGGCGGAACCGAGCGGGAGATCGGAGTTTTTTCCCTGAGGGCCACAATAGTGATGGTGATGGTGATGGTGATGGCGATGGCGATAGTGGTCGTGATGATGACGATGACAATGGAGGAGAAGAAGATTGGTTTGTAGAAGGATACAGAGGAAAAGAACTTAGCCTTGCCCGGGTAGGATCGAAGATGGTCTTGAAGGCCTACGAAACTAGAAATGCACGAGAGGGGATCTCAGAGATACTAAATAAAGGCTACCATTTGCCTTTGTCTTTTTCGGCCTTTGCGCAGCCCAGGCGAGCCCTGCAGGCCATCTGCATTCCCGCTCCTGTATGATGTATCGTCATGGCCCAGCACTACTTCCACATCCGAATCACGATAACTGGGGGCAGCCAGCTGACGGAGCATCCAGCACATGCCACCAACCAGACCCGGGCTTCGGTGGGCGATGCGAGACTGAGCGAGACTGAGCGAGACCGATTGTGCCCTACCGAATCGGCCGGATTTCATGGGATGCCATCCCGAATGAGCGGATGCACGCAGGGGTTCGTGGACGATTCGTTGTCGTGGCGGTGCTTAGCGCCCCTGTCCTATGCTGCATCGAGATGATTGACATGAGGCAGCCCTTGCAAGACCCTCCGAACTGGGTCTTCCCCCTGGCTCGCTTGCGGCAGGCTTGGGGGGTTAGTGAGCATTAGTGAATGGACAAGTCGGTTTGCCTGGGCGTGTCTTGTAAGAAACTGAGACACGCTAGGTAGAATATCCGCATTAGCGCGGAAGAAAACATCACCACATGGGAGATTGTTGGATGTTGTTTATTTCCAGGCGAGCACGGCTTCCATCCATTTGGGGTTGAGGGTTTATCGAAACACAGAAAACCGGTATTTGTAGCGACAACAGCCCTGATAGTAGTTCATATACAGTAAAAGCATGTTGAACGAGTACTTTACGTGGCCATCGCCCCAGTCGCTGCAGAGTGGGGTTCTCGGCCTTGCGTGGACCTTGGCATCATTGAACCCGAGTCCCTTGGTCTGCATGCGCGAGTAAGGATGCCCCCAAGTGAAAATCTGGAGATCCAAAGAAGAGCATGCAGAACCCGCCGAAGCGGTACTTCCGGCAAAAGATACTTGTGCAGAGAACTGGGCTTGACCCCGTGGACTTTAGAGGCTGTCTGTAACGTGGTAGAAGGCGTTCAATTTATTCGATTATTCGGTTATGGATTCTCAAGTGCACCAGTGGTGCAATAATGGTTCCAATCCTCGATATCGAAAAAGCCAAAAGGCCGCGAGGAGCGAGACCACCTCGTATCATATGATTCATATCATATCATACTTCGGTCTTCGGCGATCTTGTGCATAAGGGAAGATACTTTATGACTTCACTCCTCCATGCAACAGGGTTGCCCACTAATCCCGAAAGGGCTCCACAGGAGGTTTACTTCGATAGCCTGCTCGAAGTTCTCTGATCCTGCATGTCTGGAATCGACTTGGCCACCGAGGAGTGCCATGTGGTGTGGGGACTTATAGATATTGTACGCCATGAGACAGGACATCCACTACATCTACAACTTGCACCCAGCTGACTTCGCCATGGTGATCTTTACACGCGAGGTGATAATTCGTGGCATTGACGGTCAGAGACCAAGAACGCTGAAGCACGTACTGCAGGTTTTTCGAGTTGCTGCCCTCATTCGGCAGAGATAAGAAGATCATGCTTCTGGATTAAAATAAACTTCTGATAACGCTCGAACAAATAGGAAGCCACGAAAGATTGCGCGAAGCCAGATTCTACGATTCCAAATTCTGGAAAGAGATTGCGTACTATCAGCCTCATACCTAATCGTCGACAGAAGAACTACCCAGTTCGATGAGTGCCGCACAGCTTAGAACGTCGGGCAGATGTGGTTTATATGCAAGTGTAATCTGGCGACCTGCGTTTTCGATTATGTCTTACGTGTAGTCCTTCTCCCCTCATTGAAGAGAGTCTCTCATCACCCCATGAGGCATGAGGCATGGGGTGGCTGACTGGCATGAGATGGCCAGACCTTCAAGTTCCTTATTTCCACAACTTACAGAGAGACTTTGTACAGTTGAACATGGTGTAGAAACGGAGAAATGCAGATACCGATTAGAGGCATCTTAGGAAAGAATATTGTCCAAGTCTTCTCGCCCAAGATCTGCTACTGTACTCCTTGAAGTGTGACACGGATTTGGTTATTGTCCAGAGTGCCCTGAAAGCGAAAATCCCGACAGAAAGGCATACAACGTCAGATGCCAAAATGCTTGAGACTGGATATACCACTACGAGTATGAACTTGGCAATGATGCAAGTCCGGTACAGTAATTGTAAAGCATGTGTTTGGCAGAGCATAGACCACAACACATATATGCAAGCATGTTTTGCCACAAGAGCCTCTGTGGGTTGCGGCACTTTGGTCATGTGGGTTCTCCACCTAAAGTGTTTTTGATCATTTAGGGTTGAAAGTGTTCGCATGCGAAAGAGCGAGTATCTACCTATCTAGTTACTGTGGTAGTGTCGAGCAACTGTGAGAGACGATGAAACGGCTCGGTTGATGTTCAACGTCATCTTAGTCATGACTCTCGCCACCGTGGGCGATCAAACACGGCGGCCGATTGTCCTCCAAGTACGTATCCAGTCCGACTGTGTTTCAAGACGAGTTTGCAGAGCCTGGTCCGCGATAGGTTTCATGGTCAATCGCATCGGATCTTATTCGACCCAAGAACGACTGTTCTCGGTACCCAAACGGAATATGTACAACTCAACGGCTGCCGGCCCCTAGAGGCATCAACACCCCTGAGCCTGCAAGCGCAACGCGCGCAGCACACCATCACCACCATCAACATACTACCTCATTCAGATCAACCCACTCAGCTCACACTCTGTGCGGCACTTGTCTTCCATCGGAACGTCGTAGATACGACGCTCTTGCCTTTGGATTTGCCTTGTTAACCGGCTGCTATCGTTATCGCGTGCTCCTTGGCGAAGGCCTTTTTGCGCCTGACGTCTGACCATTTCGACAACCGCAACGTATCGGCGCATCATCAAAGTCGATCGGTGCAGGTCCGGGCAGTCTAGAAGGGCTTAGGTGATCCAACCCGTGTGCTGAGGGGCGTCACCACCTGCTATGGCCCTGGCCGCGCCGCCACCAAACGACAAGAAACGGGTTAAAGTCTACGAGCTTAGGAACAATGACTGGTTTGATCGAGGAACCGGGTTTTGTACGGGACGGGTCATCAATGTGAGAGAATCCCGCACGCCAAAGGCAGTTCGAGGGCACTCTGTGCTGGTCAACCCCAAGCGGCTGCGCGCGCCTTGTATGAATATTGCTGACCAGGGAAACAGGATGAATCAAAGGTCTACGTCGAGTCAGAAGATCAGCCAGAGCGTATGCTCCTGGAAACTAAGATCTCGAAAGATGATGGATACCAAAAGCAACAGGGTGATCATCATAATATCCGCAATATAGGGGCATTGGCTCACTGTGTACAGACACGCTCATTGTATGGACTGAGTCGAACGGTACAGATATGGCTTTGAGTTTTCAGGAAGCCGAGGGCTGCGCGGCGATCTGGTAAGACATTGAGCACCATTGCTCCTTCCCATGGTGTTGTCTCAGATTCCACGCTGACTAGCTATTGTGCAGGGATTTCGTAAGCCAAGTACAACAGCACCTACTGACGCTAGGGGGTCCTGGTAGGTCGTTATCATTTGCTTTCCGACCACTGTATCGACAGCGTACTGATTTGGCCTGCGTTGGCCTGTAGATGATGCTCTATCTGACGATGCCATGGACAACTTCGCCAATCCTCTTATACTACCAAAGCCTGAACTTTCGAATCTGGAGGAAATACTACGTATGATGCGTGCAGTATCATCAACACCACAGGGCCGAGACTCGTTGTCAAAATTCGTAATAACAGAGGACTATATTCGAAAGTTGATACCCTTAGTCAGCATGGCGGAGGACCTCGAATCTTTAGAAGACCTACACCATTTGTGTAACATTATGAAGATGCTCATCCTCCTGAATGACACCCAGATCATTGAGCACGTAGTGAGCGATGGCGTGGTTCTTGGTGTGGTGGGTGCGTTAGAATGTAAGTAAAAAGTCTGAGATCAACGGATGAGTGTAGGTTGACTAACACATGTGTTGCTTAGATGACCCGGATTTTCCTACCCACAAAACCAACCATCGTCGCTATCTCCGAGATCGCTCCCGATATAAAGAAGTAGTACCAATTGCGGACCCTGCGATCAAAAAGAAGATACATGCCACTTGGCGGCTGCAATACCTTAAGGACGTTGTCCTTGCGCGAATCCTTGATGACCCTACATTCTCAGTTCTTAATTCACTCATATTCTTTAATCAGGTCGACATTGTTTCCCATCTGCAAGCGAATACAGCATTCCTCGAAGAACTCTTCGGCATCATCAACTCCCCGAAGGCCGATTCAATTCGCAGGAAGGACGCGATTTCTTTCATACAAACATGCTGTGCCACTGGAAAGAATTTACAGGCCCCTGCGCGGCAGACACTGTACACGAATTTTATCCAGAATGGCCTGTTGCGTGTAATAACATTCGCGCTCTCAAACGAAGACGCATCAATACGGGTTGCGGGGACAGATATCCTTGTAGCCATGATAGATCATGATCCGGGCATGGTAAGAGCCTATATATTCAAGGCAATTGGCGAAAACAAAACTCCCTTGACAGATACCTTGATTGAGCTTCTACTCGTTGAAATTGACCTTGGCGTCAAGGCTCAAGCTGCGGATGCAATCAAAGTTCTGCTGGAACCGCAGGGAGTTCCTCCACCACAAGATGCCATGGGAAGAGCAAATGGCGACTTTTTGTCCAAGTTACGCGGTACTGCACCCGCTAATTCGCAAACAGAGTCGTTCATTCAGAGCTTCTACGATGTGTCCGCAAATAAGCTTTTCCAACCTCTCAAAGCCCTGGACCAGAGAGAATCACGTACGTTGGGTGCACACACTAGCATCCTTGCTTTCGCCTAGTTTCGAAATGCTGACTTCAAAACGTAGTAGAAGATCTCACTTACCAGGAAGTTTCGCTTTTTCATCATCTGATTGAGATCCTCATGTTCCTCATTCGTTTCCACCAATTCCGGAGTAAATATTTCGTCTTTGCAGAGGGACTTGCAGCGCGTATAGCAAAATTGCTCTCCTGCCCACAAAAGCATCTGAAATTAAGTAAGTTCATCCCAGATTTTTTCAGGCATAGAACATGCTGATATATCTCTAAGCGGCGTTGAAATTCTTCCGATCGTGCTTAGGTATAGGGAAAGAGGATGAAAACTACCTTGGACAAATGACGAAGAGTCACTTGCTCGAACCCATTCTCAACGTTGTTTACGAGACCATGCCACGAGACAATCTTCTCAATTCTGTATGTTTAGAATTCTTCGAATACATCAAGCGAGAGAATGTGAAACCTATGATTCTCTTCCTGGTCGAAAATTACCGGGAGAAGCTTCAGGAGATCACCTATGTCGACACTTTCCAAAACCTGATTCTTCGATATGATCAAATGCAAGCGTTCAATCCAGATATGGACACTACTCTGTTTGGACCCGAAGGCGACACCACGCCCAATCATGTGAAGACCAATGGTAACCAACGATGGCAGGGTGTCAGAGACCTGGATGCTGCGGAAGAGGCGTACTTCAACACGTCTGATGACGAGGACGAGATATCGACCAAGACAAATACACAGACTACAACGCCGTTACTCAACGGATCATCACCCTTGCTCAAGTCTCTTGTTGACTATCCCGATGACGATGAAGACATAATGGACGCAAAAATCCAGACGCAAGATGAAAAACCTCTTCACTCCGAAAATGAGCAAACAACCAGAAACAGTGACGGCTCGACCTCACCTGGGACTAGACCCTCGATACCACAAACGCCCCCGCCGGAAAGACTCTCTGAAAAACGAAGAAGAGAAGAAGACGAAGAAGAGGACGAGCTTGGTAAGCTTTCACATACGAAACGGCGTAGTTCGTCGTTCTCGTCGACTGGTAGTACGAATAGCAGTACTGGGACCCCTAACAACATTCTTCGACGGAAAAAGGGCTTTGCCTCGAACAACAAAGACTCGCCTACTGGCAGTAAAAAGATAGAGATTTCTCTTACGGTGAAAAGCCCTGGAGAAACCGATCAAAAACGGGATGAAGGGGGTTAATTGGCAATGGAGTTCTGGTTCAACGAAGCGGGCGTTCGGGTATCTACTCACAGGAGGTAATTGGGAGCATTCGACGCCTACGAACATAAATGAGCACCTGTACCATAGTACTGTTACTTGACCATATAGTAGCGACAGACAGGCTACATATTCTAGAGCTTGATGAGGCTCAGGCATCGTATCGTTAGCTCACCATCTGAAGTGTAATCTGCCATGTTTGAAGAACACCAAGCAATAAATAGTAGGATCATCGCTGAATTAATAAGATTCTTAGATCGTTCCCTAGAGATTGATATAGTCTGAAAGGCTGACCTCAGCTCGGGAGGCCTAGAGGTAGGGCTGCTCAGCCTTTCCCGCAGGATATTCTAGTGAGCCTGCGCCGCTGCGGGCTCGGCTTTAGCGTGTATTGCTGGCAGTGGCAGTCCAAGTGCATGCAGTGTCTATCTACTACGTAGACTCCAAACTGTGCCATGACAATCGATGGTCGCATCTAATGGGAGACTCGAACTCATGTCATCATCCTGAAAGACTTCTTCAATCTAATGCGCGCTTGAATTCCTTGTGCATATGACCGGAGCGTCTGCAGGATAAGAAAACAAGCGACTGGCTGCATCCTGCAATGTTACCTTAGCCTAAGGTATTTGACGTACGTCTCACAGCATCGCGGAGTCAAGAGGAAGGTATAGTAGCGGAAGAATTCCCCGTCTTCAACCCGAGAACACCAAAGCTTCCGCACTGCAAGCTCGCGCGCTCTGCTCAGTGTTGCCGATCCATTGCCAAGGTTACAGTGCAGTCTAGCTATACTATTCTCACATCCCACGAAGTGGTCAACTATATCTTTCCCTTGGTTGATTGCAAAACAAACCGATATGGCTTATTACCAAAGCGGCCGCCGTCAACAAGGCCAGCGAAATAATCTTCAAGATTCCCCGACATTGCCGTCGGAACACGGGGCTTTCGACCCGTCGCAACCTGGCCAGAATGCGTACATGCGAAGAGCGCCGAGCTTCGATCAAGGAGATGATACTCGGTATCCGGAAGAGGTGAACGGGAATTTGGAAGAGCGTGCTTATGGGAGAGGTGGGCACGGAAGGCATAGCAGTGCCTCGATACAGAATGAAGAGCTATTCATGGGATCACCAAATTCACCGGCCTCGAATCGATCAGCTTCGTACGTTTCAGGCGCGGGCGGGTATCAGCATCAGCCTATTCCTGGCATTGCACCGAGCCCCCAACCTTCTTACAATCCGCAACAGTATGGGATACAGCAGCCACAGTACCATTCACAGCAGCCCTTCAGTGGTGTTAATAGTAGTCCCAGCGCTGCATACCAGCCTTACATACCAGCAGCATACCAACCATCAGCAACCCAGCTTCGGGCTAGCTACGTAGGTCAGTCTTACGGACAACAGCCACAGAGTTACTCCATCCCTTCGACATATCCATCCCCCAATAACGCTCCTCCTCCTCCACCACAGCGACCATATGAACAACGTTACAGTAGTCAGATATCACCCCAAATAGGAACAACCCCACATGTCCAACCAACGAATGCCCGGCGCGAGTACCCTTATCGACAACCACCGCTTCCCTCTTTACCTAGCTCGGCTCCTATTACTTCAGGAACTGGATATACTCCACCCGCACCCCCGCCCCCGCCATTCTCTCCTGGTCGCGATGCTTTTCCATCTAACGCTCCGTCGAGACCATTGCCTCAAAACTATTCACATGCTGGACCCACTTCTCAATACGCTCAACATTCATCTTTAAATCGATCTTCGCCGTCACAAAACTCTTTACCACCTCTACCGTCCCGGATTCCATCAAACGGCCTGAATTCTCCGCTTCTTCGATTAGACAACTCCTTACCACCAACGCCTGGGACGCCCGGTCCAACACCTCCTCAGCATTCGCCCCAGCGTACAAACACGACAGGAAGGCATCCTCAGGCCAGGCCTCTACCGGGACCTCCACCTGAGCCTGCCTTGTCTTCGGACTATTTTGGGGATCCCAACGATTATCTTGCCAACGACAGTTATAATCAAGAGCCTCGTTATGAAGATCTAATGAAAGAGGTTGAGGCGGCTGTTATGGGAAGAGCTCCGACTTCAAGCTCTCGGCGAAGTCCATTGGGAGAAATCAGCGCTCAGGCGCTAATGTACGAAGAGCAAGAGCTCCATCAGCCACGCTCTGGAGAACCTGTAAGCCCCAACACAGGCCATACGCACACGAACGGACACATGAATGTTCCGGAAACAAATGCGTATGTGGAGTACGACGACAGCGACTCGAGTGATGCAGAAGCGGAAGCTGGCCTAGTTGCTATGCACTTAGCTGACGAGCAAGATGCAGCAGAAGAAGCCCGAAGACACAGCGGTGCTGAACCTGTACGCGGGCCATACCATTCTTGGCAGAGCTCGAGACTTGAGGTACCGCCTGCAGAGATGAGTGATAGTAGCGAGGTTCCTGTCGATATGGATTCGTATGGTGGCGGCTTTTCAGGCCACGTTCATTACGGTGATCAGAGCTTGTCGAATCCAAGTAGCCAAGCGAATCTGAGCGAGCTGGACGATTCCCGACGCTTTTTGCCAACGCCCAGTTCTTCACAGCGTTCTCAAAGGTCAAGTGATGAACAAGGAGCGTACAGGGGTATGTATGATTACTCAATACCTAATCAAGATGATATACATCCATTTCCACCTACGCTTGGTGCCCGCGTTGACACCGGTGGCACCGGAGGTCTCTCAGAGCCAAGTCCGCATCCGCGCAGACTAAGCTTCGAGGACGGCGACGAAGCGGCGCTAGTAGAATCCGAGGGAGGCCAGAGTCCTGGCGGAGGAATGCCGGACATGTTCTTCCACCCAGGGGTAGGTACCAACCGACCACTACCTTCAGCGCCTGCAAGTAGAAATCGGGTACCACAACTGATGCCGGCCGGTACTTACCAGCATCCTGGGAGACCTCAGCCGCACGATCCTTACGTTCGCCCTACGTATCCACCAGCTCCAGATGCCTACGATCAATTACTTAGCCCGTCTGGGACCCCTGTACCAAGGTCTTCCTCTTTAGTCAGTCATGGCAGTACTCCACATACTGTACCACCGATACGTTCGAAAACAGATGCAGACCGGGCCAGAATCCTTAAGCAGCAGCAGCAGCAGGGCAATCGAACAGCTTCAATTTATGGCTCGGATGCCACACCTGATGCGTCTCTAGCTCATAGCGCAGAACTTCTTGGTCTTCCAGAGATACCAGCAGGGAAGCGCAAGAGGTTCAATCCAGCCAAGCTGTCGTCGAACGATTTCAAGAAATGTCCTGAGCCGTGGGCATTGAGCTCAATCGTGGGATGGATCAAGGACATGAGCGAAGGCGAGGCTGATCTCAAGGAACACGCAATCATTGACGGAATTGTAGCGCTCTTCACCCACAAGGTGCCGACGATGAACACAGCCGATGCCGAGACGCTTGGCGCTCGAGTAGTAAAAGCCATGTTTGACTCGGGTACATTGCAGAAAGAGGAAGAATGGGTTAAATTCGGGGCTGCGACTATGTCTGGTGTACTTTTCCAGCTGACTGGTACTGGCTGCTACTCACCCCGATTACATAGCTTTACGCTGCCGGGAAGATGCTATGCCCACCACTGTATGAGGACGCTAAAGAAGATCAACTTGCAGACTCAAATTTTGGAGCCTCAACGCAAGGTCGAAGATTGGGCCACTTTCTATAAGGTATCGAAAGCGGATATTGAAGACATCAACAAGAAAGAAGTTGAACGACAGAACATTCTACACGAGGTTGTCACAACGGAAGACCTATACATGGATCAGCTTAACGTCCTCAGAATACTATACAGAGATGAGCTAGGCAAATGGCAGCCGCCAATCATTACGCCGAAGAGGAAAGAAAGTTTTCTTCATGATGTATTTGGAAAGGTCGATACGGTCAAGCAGGTCAATGAGGACTACTTACTTGCGCAACTTAAGTACCGCCAACAGGAGCAAGGCCCTTGGATAGTAGGCTTTAGTGACATTTTCCGGGAGTGGATTCGGAAGGCTAAAAGTGCTTATGTTGAATATGCCACCAGCTTTCCGAACGCGACCTTTCTAATCCGTCAAGAGGCTGAGCGCAACATCCTCTTCCGGCAGTTCCTCGATCAAATGAGAGAAAATGAGCGCTCGAAGCGATTGGGCTGGGATACTTATCTGAAAGCTCCGATCACAAGGCTTCAACGCTATGGTCTACTCCTCTCAGCTGTGCAAAAGAATATGCTTCATGACTCCGATGAAAAAAGTAACCTACAGACAGCGATCGATGAGATCAAGGCGGTAACGATGGAGTGTGATGCCCGCGTTGCCGATATGGCGAAGAATGTCGACTTGTCGGAACTCCAAAATAAGCTAGTCTTGAGACCAGGCATGGAGAAAGTTCACTTGAATCTAACGCATCTAGGAAGGGAGATCATGTTCAAGGGAGATTTACAGCGGTCGGGCAACAATAAGTTTACATGGCTGGAGACTCATGCTATACTATTCGATCACTACCTGGTACTGGCTAAGACGGTATCTCAAAGAGATGCCGCTGGTGGTCTGAAATACCAGAAATATGATGTCTCGAAGCTGCCTATCCCGATGGACCTGCTTGTTCTTGAGAGCGTCAACGATGATCCAGTAGTAAAGTCTTCTGTAAGGGGAATTGGACCTGTTACGACGGTCACTCGACCTTCACTTGCCAACCAAAATGGCTCAAGCGCCAGTACTCTCACGCATACTGCCACTTCTAATACCCTTGCTACCGTCAACACTAACGGCTCAGGTAAGACTCTCGTTGCCACCACTATACTTGATGGTCCGAAAGATGAAAAGGTCATGTTTCCTTTCCGAATAAAACATCTTGGAAAATCCGACGTTTACACGCTGTATGCACCGACTGCGCAGAATAGGCAGGATTGGTGTGAAAAGATTGTTGAGGCAAAGACTAAGCATGCGGCTTCTCTGTTCGAGCAAAATGCGGAGCCGTTTCGCTTGAGGGTTGTGGCGGACACGGCGTTCGCCTACGATGCGATGTCTGGAGGGCCAAAGAGTATAGTCATCAGTGGGACTCCGCTCGATCGTGCCATCCGAGAAGTCGAGTGTAAATATGATGGGCAGACGAGGCCGGGACCAGTATGTAGGGCTCAAGTAAATTGTGCTACCGCTTTTAATCAGCCATACGGCAACCCTATGCTCGCAGTCGGAACAGATTACGGCGTATATATATCTAACTATAGCAACCCTCGAGGTTGGACACGGGTAAGTCTTTTCCCATCCATTAATTCTCTCAAGTATCAAGACTAAACCGCATTTCCCCAGGCAATCTCTACGTCCCGCGTAACTCAAATCGCCGTCCTCGAAGAATTCTCCCTCTTCGTCATCCTCGCCGACAAATCCCTCGTAGCTTACCACCTGGACTCCGTCTGCCCTGTCTCCGGCACCGCCCCGGCTCCCCACACCAACTCCGAATCTTCCTCCCGCCGCGCGCCGCAGAAACTCTCCGGCGCCCGTGATGTCGGTTTCTTCGCCACCGGCCGCATGAAAGACCGCACCCTCGTCTTTTACAAAAAGCGCGAGGGCATTTCCTCGACCTTCAAGGTGCTGGAGCCCGTGTATCAGAAATCTTCGGGGACGTCAAGAGGGAGATTCGGCATCAGAAAAGGCACGACAGAGTTCTTCCGCGATTTCGACGACTTTTACATCCCGTGCGAAAGCTACGCCATCAACCTCTTCCACTCCAGCCTCGCCATCGCCACGGCCCGCGGCATCGAAGTTATGACCTTGGACAAAAAAGTCCCCTTCAGCATCCCCGACCTCAAACCCCCGGACTGCGCCTCCATCGCCCAGCGCATCCGCGACCAGAGACCCCTGGGCATGTTCCGCCTCTCGGAGTCGGAGTTCCTGCTCGTTTTTGAGGAGGTCGGTATCTACGTTAACAAGCACGGCGATGTCAGCAGAGCGGTGGTCATGGAGTTTGTCGGCCGCGCGCGGCAGGCCGTGTTGTACGGGGGCATGTATCTTGTGCTTGTGGATCACGGGGGCGGGTTTGTGGAGGTGCGGAATGCGGTTAATGGACGCTTGAGGCAGGTCGTTAGCGGCAGGGATGTGAGGCTGTTGGACGAGGGCGTGGGTGGGGGCGGGACGGTGAAGATTTGTATGCAGCATCCGGAGTGGGAGCGTGGGCAGGTGGTTGTCGAGATGATTGTCAATGAAGGCTTGAAGGAGTGAGGGGTGGGTTGGTTGCTCGAGGGGATTGGGAGAAAGGGATATAGGAGGAAAGACATATGGGTGGATTCTTTTGTTGCTATAATCGGCGTGCGATTCGCCGCGATGAATCGATGAGCCATGGTTTGGTCTATCCTTCGGGCGTTGGGGCGTCACTGGATTACATAGTCGTCCCCTGGATCTTGGCTTGGTGTTCCCAATGTTCGACGGTTTTTGGAGGCAGGAGTTTAGGAGCTTCTTCCGACTACAGTATCTGGGGGGGAAATTCGTTGGGCCTTGAGGTAACGGATCAATCTGGCTATATAATACGACCGTTTTCCGAAGGGAAAGGTCTCTCTCTCTGTAAATTCGAAATATAATTGGAGAATTGGAGTCTTTCTTCCCCTCCCCTTTTTTTTTTCAAGTATCCCTTTTCTAGATTGCCTGTATGACGTATGTTCTTGATTTTGCATTTAGGAGAGCTAAGGTAATGTAGTCGAGCGATTGGTTTTTTGGTATGGTGATTTCACAGAAAGTTGGTTGTCTATCATGCAGACAGAGTTATGATATCAACTCATGGTTGGGTTGTAATGAACGTGAAAACTCAAACCAGTGAGTGAGTGACCTTGATGTTAGACTACAGGTCTATTTCATCATGTTGACTTGCATGGGATATGTAATAGATGATGTTCCTGCTTGGTTTCGTAGATATGTAGTGATTTATGGCTGGAAAGCTACAAGGGATTACTGGAGCGTCTGGAAGACGGACTATTCGCTCCGTGATATTCTTATTTCTCCTTGTGCTTATCTCTTGACAGCGGATACGGCTTCCCTCTTGATCGTGAACGAAATACGGAGGCTTGGTGAGATAGGCATACTAGGAAGAGCGGTTACTAAGCATGCTTGTGTAGGATCTCGAGGGGATCTGCTTGTTCCTAAGACGACGAACGGGCAGCCGAACGGTTGTTTTCCTGGTGCAAGGTCGCCGATGCTTGCCATGGCATAATAATGGTTCATGCTCCCCACGCTCGGGAAAGTCTTTTGGCGTCTCCGCTGAATTTCTCGAAGTGGGATTCTCGCTAAATTAAGGCTCCTCCCGTTGCGCGGGAAGAGCCAATGCCAGTTCTCACGGAATGTCAAATTGCAAGGCAGCGGAACCCCCGGGGGACCCTCCGGGGGGTGAGGTGGTCAGTAAGGCGAGCAAGGCTTATTTCACTGAATTTGAAGCAAGTGCTTTGGGAAACAGATTTGTTTTGGGGATTCGACTTCCCAGTCAGTATGGACACATGCCTCCTTCATTAAAGCGATGTCGAGAGTTCTCCGATTGGTGCTTCAGAGATTTCTGAGTCTTGAACTCTTTCCCTTCCATATTCAGTCCCTGATCTGGTCAGCCTACCGATGCTGTGCGTTGGCTGCAGATCGGCAGGTTTGGAGAATCCTTTACGGACTCCTTTTTGGGGCTTGGGGCGGAAGGAACTCACACACTGACAGCGAGAAGTGACGACACCGGAGAAGATCCTTTTGCAGGAGACGCAGAGCGTGAAGTTGTATGGCCCCCATCCAACGTGGTTCTGCCTTTCACCGAGTGAAAAGACCTTGCAGCCCCCAGGTTGATGACAGAGGCTCAGCCTTCTGTTGTAGGCATAGCGGTAACACGTGGGGCCTTCTGTACCTAAATGAAAGAATGAGCCATGCTTTGCTGCCATCGTACGGTACACAGCGCCAGCTCTCGCAAGCGTGGCTGTCAAACATCAGGAAAGAGTCCTGTTAGCACGATCAGTTCCGTCAAATCGCTCTTGCCGTGAACGAGACGTGAAGTTCTCTATGTTTCCGGATTTAGGTTGATGCGGTGCTGCAAGATCGCAATTTCCCTCGCTCCTGTTGCTCTATGCCCCTTGGGCCACACTGTTTGAAACAAGTCGTTACACAAATCCTTTGCCAGCTGTAGTAATCGCATATTGCGCCCCGTGTTTGGCTCGTTGGAACTCTCGTTGGAACTCCCCATGATCGAGGCTATGAATGGGGTTGACAGCAAGAAACAGCGTTCCAACCCAGATTCGCCCTGTAGGAGAATAATCCAAGTCAGCATCGCCAATGATTCGCCACGGCTTTACTAGCGTCCTTCCTAAAGTACCAGCCAGTGCACGCAGCACGCCCATCGTTCTGGCACTCATCTCGAACCCGACCTTTGGAAACCAAACATTAACACTCCGCTCCTATTGGCGTCATTGATACTTCCAAACTACAAGGTAGTCTTTGCCAAGGCGTGTGCATCGTGGTTTCCTCAGCAATCTATTGAACCACGGTCACGACTTCGCAAACCCCCACGGGGGTGAATGAGCGCTTCATACTCAGCACTAGCTATTTGCTCGTAACATTGATTACGGTAGACATCAGCTTCTCTATAGACATTTCAAGTCGTTCGCTGCTTTTCGATAGAGTGTATTCACAACATCGACTTTCCAAGGAGTACCCTGGCATCGCACTGTCCTCGGGCACATTCTAGGCTCTTGACGAATTGCCGAACAGCAACTCGCAGTCCATTCCCTTGCTAGAAGAGTTATTCTTGGAGTGGAACATAGGTGGGAATACTTGAGAAAGGGGTATCAGAACCCGCCAATATAAACGTTCCTCATCGTGGAATCTCCTCCTAAAACACAGGTGGCCGCTCCACTGGCCGCCGCAGAGGAAGCAGGCTTCGATGGGCATCAGCTTCTACGTACACATGAAGGTGGCCCCCCACCGATGACAAGGGGGAGAACCTCCAAGATGTCGAAGGCGGAAGAGTGTAGCAAACTTACGGTCCAGATGCCCTCAGTTCCTCGACCGGGCTTGGTCAATCAGCACTCAAATTCCTTGCCATCGACGCCTTACCGACAGAGCAGAAAGCTCCCCTTTGACTCTCGTTCGCCGTCTCCCGAGAAAGCACACGTTGACGGCTCTCCAAGGTCTGCGAAGTCTGAGTCGGATAGCGGTCTTCGGTCGCGAGCCATAGGATCCTTGGTAGTCGGGTGCAAATATGAGACGGGAATGGCGTTTTCGCGAAGGCGTATACCATATTCTGTTGGTGGCGATCTGCTGGAGAGACCGAAAAGCATACCGAAGAAATTCCTGAACCCTATGGAAGAGAACAAGCTGAGTGGGGACATGAGAGAGCTTTACGACCGAATACTGCCGTCTACCGAAAGCGAAATTAGAAGGGCGAAATTCGTGAAAAAGTTGGAAAAGATCTTGAACGAGCGGTGGCCTCGGGATGAAATCAAGGTACACGTTTTTGGCTCTTCTGGGAACATGCTCTGTACTAGCGATTCGGATGGTTAGTACGATAGGAGATCCGCAGAGAACATCAACAGGCTGACAGCTGTAGTGGATATATGTATAACCACTCGCATGAAAAAGCTTGAACGAGTATGTGTGTTGGCTGAAGCACTTGCAGAGCGTAGGTGCTCCTATCGCGCCAATAGCACACTGCAACTGACCGTGACATAGATGGGATGGAACGAGTCGTGTGTGTTTCTCATGCAAAGGTTCCGATTGTTAAAGTTTGGGATCCAGAGTTAGAGATAGCCTGTGATATGAACGTCAACAACACCTTAGCATTGGAGAACACACGGATGATCAAGACATACGTAGAAATTGACGAGCGTGTGCGGCCTCTGGCCATGATAATCAAGCATTGGACAAAGCGACGAATTTTAAACGATGCTGGTAGGTTTGGAGATCTTAATGCTATGAGGCGATTCGGGTGCTGAAACTTCATTCTAGCACTTGGTGGTACATTAAGCTCGTACACCTGGATTTGCATGATTTTGAATTTCCTTCAAACCCGGTCCCCGCCAGTCTTGCCCTGCCTCCACAGAAGACCGCATCAGCGCCTTATTGGAAAGGATGGGACACCATCGTCGTTCGCCGATGATCTCATCACCCTTCGTGGCTGGGGCCACAAGAACAAAGAGACACTAGGAGACCTTCTGTTTCATTTCTTCCGAAAGTATGCCTACGAGATTGACTATGAGCGGAACGTCGTGTCAGTACGAGAAGGCCAACTCATCTCTAAACAGGTTAAAGGTTGGCATTTGATGCAAAACAATCGTTTATGCGTTGAAGAACCTTTCAACACCGAGAGAAACCTGGGAAATACGGCCGACGACATTTCTTTCAGAGGCGTGCACATGGAGCTAAGGCGTGCTTTCGAATTAATCTCCAATGCGAAAATTGAAGGATGTGTCGAGCAGTATGCATTTCCAGAAATCGAGGAGAGGATATGGGAAAAGCCGCCACCAAAACCGGCGCCTGTTTTGACTCGGTCTCGGAGCCAATCACAGAGTGGACGGGGTGGTAGAGGTGGGATCACAAACCGAGGAGGTAGACATACGCAACCTCAACATCGTGCAAGGGAACAAGGGCGACGGGCCTCGAGTGCTGCTGCACCCAGCAGATATGTTGGTCCTCAGCTTAGTGTGTCTGGTACTGTCGGTCGAGACCATCCATTACGAGCTTATTACGAGCAGCTCCAACTCCATGACCAGCTCTTCAATGAGTACCAGATTTTGCAAGCTCAAGAACATGAATTACGGTTACTGCAGGCGCAAGCTCAATTGCACGCTCAAGCACAGGCTCAGAGCACACAGCCTGCGGCGTCTATATCACACCAGACAACGAGAGAGAACATGAATCGTCCGGCAATGGTTAGCCAGGCGCCTTTGACGGCCCCTCTCCGGAGCGGAAACTTTTACCCTTTTGCCTATCCTTCTGTTCCTGGAACACCATACCCAGGCGTGCACACCAATCCGTCTTCTCCCTCTATGAAGCCTGCCCAGCCGGAATTGAGACGCAGTGTTCAGAGGTCATCTGCGGGAAGCAATCCTTCCAACGCAAACCTAAGATCTCATTCTCAGCCCGCTCGGCCTCTTCCATTCGGCGGCTTAGCTTTGCAAAACCTACAACCGTTTCCTCTCAGTGGCAATGCAATTCAGCAATACCAACAGCTTTATCAGCAACCACTTTATAACCCAGTGGAGCTAGGGCAAAACCGGCAGAGGCATCATGATTATTCACATCATCGATCACCAATGTTAGATTCGCAGCTTGAGGAAACTCTACCGAAAGAGTACGTTGGTTATTATGTCCATGACTCTCCACATTCTCGGCTTTATCGCGATGACCCAGCTATAGCACGAATGCCAGGGTACATTGATCTGTCATATCGCTATAAGACCTTGCCGCCGGGTTTCAGTAGATTAAGGCGCAACTCCCGCTCTCCTTCGCCCTCCCCTCCAATACCCTTCCGAGACAGATCTCATAGTGTCCGGTCGGCAGCTTCTGCCCCATCCGGCCCTGTCCAACAAGAGAGAGCCCAAGCACCCGCTCCTGCGACTCGGAGTTCTGGACCTATTATAGTAAACGGGTCTGATGGATGGGGTACGAACGAATATTCAGCGCCGGCCGAGTCTTCATCTCTGGCTACGACTATAAGCGAGGCAACAGCAGGCTCGGATGACCATGCATATGACACTCCGGCTAGCTTTGCGGACATGCCTTATACATCTGAGAATTCTTCGCATGCGCACCCTATGCCACACAAGCACCATGTCATGGACAGTAGACGAAACGCAGATATGGAGTCCTTGATCCGGTTTAGTAAATCCCACACCATCGATGTTCCAAAAGAGCAAGACCACAATACGTATCTGGAGACGCAGAGCCAACCTACCAATGGGTTAGGTATTCAGTATGAGGACACTCTAGCCAAGCAGCAGAGTTCCAGCTTGGAAAAAGTGGCTACACAGGAGAACGTTCGTCAATCAGGTTCAGCGCGCAAGCCGGACAATATGGCAGACAACGTTAAGTTCCAGCACGAGAAGCCTCTGCAGTCTGTTCCGTTACTCTCTCCAGTTCGGGAGGTCAGAACGCCATCGCCTACAGCAAGCAGGCGGCCGAATGGTGTTTCTTCCGGGCTATACACGGGCCGATTTACCGGCCCTCTGAAGCTGCATATTCCTCCTTTCTCGAAAGGAACAAGTGGAAAACAGAAGCAGGGAGACGCTTTGGCACTAAAACCCAACGGCATCTCCTCTGATGCGGTAGAGAGCCCTAAAACTGCCACACAACAACAGAGCAACGGATGGCAGCAACCGACCAAGAAAGGAAAGAGACACAAGTCGAAGAATAGCATGTCACAGCTAACCAATGGCGAACCGCTACCTGCCAATGAAGCTGAAAGGAAAGGGGGGTGAATCTCAGACCAGGAATATTGCTCCACCCAGCGCATGAGGACAGTCTTGCCACTCCACCTGCCGGCTATGTACACTATCGCTCTTCGGCCTCTGCAACATATATAACCTTTCGGGATTTTGCAGGTTCTTGGATTACCGGTGTTGACCCATCGAGACGCAAAAGGCTTGCGTCGAACCCTGCAAATCCCCCCTATCCCTTCCCGTTGTCTCTCGAATTGTGAGGCGTGAGTTAGCCGTGTGATTCTGGGGGAAACTTATGAGTGGCCTGGCGACTTCCAAATGGCGCCATTTTCAGTTGGATGAGTCACCCATGTAGCGTCTTTTACATGTTTCAGCGGTTCCTTGGAGTTACCAAGCAAAAGGTGATGCAAAAAGTGGGTCATTGCAGCGACTGGGAAGGAGGCGTTTTGTCGATAATTGTACTTGCATATGGGTGGTCTTCCCGGTTACTGTTGCACTGCCATAGATGGGGATGATTACGGGCGAGATGAATGAACATCGTTTACATATTATCTTTTTGGTTTACGGACCGTATCATGAGAGTAGCTAATGGGCTCGATAGAGAATGACTTGGAGTATCCACCAGCCGAGCAGAGGCCTCGCAATGGTTGAGCCACTTCCTAAAACTGGTATAGAACATTCGGGAAAAGACTTTAGGCCTGACAGTGAGTCCGTTTTGAGGAGGGTGGTGTGAGTTTATCCCGAGGAACTTCGTTTGAGCGATTTGCAGACCGTGAGGTTCAAGGGTGAGGATTTGGCTCATGACTGTTTACAGGAATCCAACTAGTCCTTTTTGGGTTTCCCACGGCCCAAGATCGGTACTTTCTCTGCAACCCGGTCTGTACGACAGGCCGAAATCACGAATCATCCATTGCTAATCTCTACATGCATTTCGTGAATCGCTTCCTAAACACTTACATCAGGCTCGAGTGTTTCGAAAGTGTCGTTTCGGAAGGGTGTTTCGAGGTCTAGGTCCGGGGAACTGTTTGTGTGTTCCCGAATGACTCATGGTGTTTTCAAGATTCTCTACCAAGGTCGATGTATATATAGTGGGACTTCGTATCCACAACGTACCCTGTTCTGCTCTCAATCTTGCTCAGAACTCTTGGCATTCATACTCTCTTGGGCTTTCTTGAAGTTTGAGACCTTTAGAGTCTTCGAGGCCTGGAGGGTCTATATAACAGACAGCGTCCGCATCTCTAATCCCCCATCAATCTCGCCATCGATCCATCTATCCAATCCAGCAGCACCTCGACGTCCCGACATCCAAACCATCTAAAACATCCACCCACCTCTCCACCCAACCACCTCGACTCACAACCAACATGCCTTTTCCCCTCCTCGCCCTCCCCCGCGAACTCCGCGACATGATCTACATCGACGCCTTCCACCCGCCAATCCAGGGCTACATCGCGCCCTACACCTCCTCCCTTTCTCCACCCTCCGCCGACGATCTGCTCCCCGTCGCCCTCCTGCGCACCAGCAGGCAGGTAAATGCGGAGGCGAAGGGGGTTTTGGAGAAGTGGAGGCGTGGGGTGGTGGAGAGGAAGAAGAGGGAGTGGGAGTTTGTTGTTAATGGTACGTGCTGTTTGATGGTGGTGTGGGGGGGTGTGGGGTGGGGGCTAATCGGGATGTAGAGATGAGAATGGATGCTTTTGGGGATGGGGATGAAGAGTATGATGATAGGGTGGAGATGGGAGAGAGGTTTGGGAAGGGGTGGGGGGTTTTGTGAGGGGTTTGGGGAGTTGGCATATTGGGTGTTTGGGTTTGTTTGGATTGGGTGGATTGGGTGGATTGGGTGGATTTTGGATAGTGGTATAGTCGTTTGAGTGGATGCTGTGGTTACTGTCATCGGTGTCGATATGGGAAGTTTGTACTGTTCTGGACATGCTGCCAAGTGGATACATGACTTTCATAGCGTGTAATATCTCAAAAATACTGATCCCACTCAACAAGTCCAAGAGCACACCCACTCGCAGTCTAGGGTGGGTGCTGTTCCATCGTTTGGCTGAACTCTTTCTTTCTGTCTAACTTTGGTTCAATACCTTAACATTCCTTTCACTACACACTAGTCGTAACCTGTGGCGATAGGTTTTAGACAGAAAAACGCATTGTCTTACACTTGAGGTCATGTCAGCGACTGAAGCTATGAACTTCCTTACACAATAATCATATGTATTATATCATGTTGTTGGTGTCGCGACAAAATTAGCTCAAGGGCACTAGAACGACGTCGTGGGTGATACTTCGATTGTTGAGAAATTTAGTTCCACCAAGAGAAGAAAATCACTATTCCAAGAGACCACTACTGCTTGAAGTAAAGATATAGATATTTGCTGCACAGCCACTCCTCCCAAAAGAGGACGCAGGGAATGGAAAGATCGATGAGGATTTATTGGAGTACGGAGTTGAAGGGCGAGGTAGCCGTTAGGAAAGCTATTAAGAACGACATGGTTTTTCCCTTCGATCAGGCATTTGAATTTCTGAAGAAGCATCGACACCTTGAAGAAGAATTGTCTCTTAGCGTATTCTAGGTAGATGTCCTGATTATCGTATATTACTGCTCTGATGAAAGCTGTTTTCGAATTCACGAATCATCTTGGCGGTTATGTAACAACCTTCGACGCCATTGACGCTTTTGCCGCTTAACCGCGTTAATCATCCTGACTTGTCGAAAGACGTTGTCCTGCCTTCAGAGACTTACAGCAGCATAAAAACTGGGAATGAGCGACTTGCTTTGGAGACGTGCTTGTGAAGAGTCTCGTCTTTGACTGCCTGAGAACGTCGGGCTTGTCGTTGCTTCATCTTCCGAATGATCTTTACCAAACCCCGATTTCACTGTGTTGGCTTACCTATTACTGAGGCAAACTGGGTACATTGAGAAGGTGCTGAGCTCTTGATACTCTCAAGTGGCTTCGCAGCAGATACAATAACTTAATCAACGGTTATGCAGAAACGCTAAGATTAGTATTAGGGTGCTCTCGAAGGTTTGTGTGGTGAGACACATGTAAATTCGCATTGGAACAACAGTTGTCTGAAGTCCACGAGTCTGACTACTCCTAAAACTAATAAGGGATAGTACTACTCGGAGGTACGCAATGATTCATGCCAGAATCAGAAGTGCTGTTATTCTGTCGTACATATACGATAACAACAACATTATTCCTGTTGTGAACCTTGGCGTAGTGGGATAATGTGGCTACTTGAATACGGCTCCACTACGCTCGGCAGGCCAACGTAACAGAGTAAAATGCCATTAAGTTGGGTTTTCGTAGGGTCAACACCAAGTTGATCCGAGCTTTTTGCTACTTTGGCGTGGGTTCGATTCTGAGGGTGGGCATCTCTATTTTTCTATTTTTTTTTATCCAATCCCTGACTCTCCATTATGCCATCAACCCTTTACGCATTTACTGTCTACATACAGCAGGAGAGAAGCCCGAAAATGACCGTCTCATCAAGTGCATATATCTGTGATTAAGGAATTTCCTTACTCAACCTGATCATCTCACTTTCTTCCACCACTACCTATCACTACTTTATCTTGTCTGTCGGCCTTCCTCCCTTCTACCTACCACCTTCGGATTCTGTCGTAGTCTCTTTTGATTAACGAACCCATTATTTCGCCAGCTGAGTCTTATAACCGACGCCTCGATTACTACCATAAGTTCTTGATCTTAGAAACCAATGTGGTCCGCTCACTTGGACTCGCTTAAGACGAATGATCTCACCTCACGCCTCACACAACTCGTCTCACACCTCGATCTTACACCTCACCTCACCTCACCTCACATCTCACCTCTTCCACCTCACTTCACCGAATTCCTTTGGTATTCTATTCTACCAGTTTTAGCTTCGATAAGACCTAGCTCAGGGGTTGTTTCAAAATAGGATAGAGTGCAAGCCTTACCTGGTGGTTCTAGGTGAGCCGACCCGCTTTATTTTCCCTTGGATGTCAGCAACTAATTTACCCAAGGACCCCTATAAGCGTAACGGAGTCCCGCATCTGACCCAATCTGAAAGCGAAGCCTTGGCTACCGCTTTTGACATATCAAGGCTTCTTTCTCCTTCTCAAGAGGCCGCCAATATAGTGCCAATAATGGCTCCCCGTGGTCTAGTCGTACGTCCAAGGCAACAGAACGGGCGCGGTCGTCAAACGGATGGCGTAAACGGTCTCTGCCTTGCTTGTTGCGAAAATACAGAAATTGCGGATCTAGTCATCGTCCACAAAGACAGAGATCTGTACGGACGTGATCATGCTTACTGCAAGGAATGTGTGGTGCTGCTTTTCGAGCTGGCGCTGAAGAATGAATCTGTATTTCCCCCCAAGTGTTGTCCCCAGTCCAAGCTTGCACTCGACAAGGCGAAAATATTTCTCACACAGGAGATCATCGATGGATACCGTGCGAAAACTGAGGAATACGCGTCGGGAAAGAGGGTGTACTGCAGCGTACCCACTTGTTCAACTTTCATTCCGCGCGATAATCAACAAGATGGCACTGGAGTTTGCCCTATTTGCCTAACGCTGGTGTGTGTTTCATGCGGCCAAACGAGCCATGAGGGACGGTGCCAAGTTGAAGAAGGATTCGCGCTGCTGCTGGAGGAGGCGCGTCAGACGGGTTGGCAAACCTGCAAAGCTTGCTTCCGTATGATTGAACGGAGTGCTGGTTGCAATAAGATCAGGTATAACAGTTGGCCCCTAAATTAGGCCTCCATGCTGACGTTCCTTTTAGCTGCATGTGCGGTTCAAAGTTCTGCTACATTTGTGGCAGGCAATGGCGAGAATGTGGTTGTGGAACTTGGGATGAAAAGCTGCTCCTCGAACGCGCAAATACGCTAATCTGTAGCGGCATGCATAAATATATCCAACCCACAGCACCGCCTCCAGAGCATCTCAAGGCTGTTCGCATTTTCCTTCAGGAGCAGCCCATATGCGATGACGAACATCATGAATGGACACGCATCGAAGAAAAATCTACTTGTGAATTATGCGCCTATCCTGCCCCGAATTTCTACTTCATCTGTATCAACTGCGGGATGATTATGTGCAGGTGGTGCTCACATGGGATGAAGCTTGTCAGTCTGCATAAGAGGGCTCTGTGGCTTGAAGCGCAAAAAATGAAGAAGAAAGGATTGACACGTGCGACAGGCCCCCAACGATTCCGTGGAGCCAGTCGCTGGGCTCACGCTACTGAAATGGAGTACAAGACTTTCACTACAGCATTCAGGTCGAGAACGGACAGATAGTCATAGCCCTTGCGGTAGTACGACTCATCTAGCGGCATACCTTGGCGGCAAAGGAAGAGTCAGTACAGGCAAGACCTCAGGCTCTATGGTTGCCATAGCTGGCCACAAACTACGTAATCGACGCATGTATCTTCCGTCGGATCTAAATACTCTCACTGGAGCTGAAAGCTTATGCTGTATACGGAGGCTCTTGCTGGATATATCTGCTTTTGCTTGAACATTTCAAAGGAGGAACATTTTACAAATAATCAGCTATACTTTCCACTCAAGCTACAACCTAGCAATCATACCTAGCAAGCTCCAGCGATCTTCCCCCACTCAATCTGGCCACGAAGGCTCCAGATAGCTAGCTATACGTTCTACTCGAGCTTTAGCCTAGAAACCATACCTCTGAACCTCAACCAAAACCCCCCCCCCCTCCCAAAGACCCATCACACAAAATCACACAGACTCCTCGCAGCTGCTAAATCTTCTCAAAACCCAAGCGCCCCACCCCCCCCCCCCCGTCGGTTTCTGATGATCGGTAGCTGGCGGGTTTTTGACTTGCGCCTTTTGAAGCTTGTATCTCGGGACAAAATCTTAGTATATAACCGATCGTTGCATCTTTGTTCAAATTTTTGGAAAGAGAGATTGTTTTAGAGTACTATATACTAGCATCATCAATACTAATTCTCACAAGATGCAACGAACTTGATTTTTTTTTGAAAGTGATTTAAAACGATTTTTGAAAGAGGGAAAATCCCCCTCGCCCCAACTTTTTTTTTTAAAATCTGGATTTTTAGATAAAGAATCTGCGGTGGACAACGCCGTCCTGGTGGGCCATCTTGCCGCGGCTCTCGATTTCTCATTAACGTCGATATTTCCCCTGAGTAGTAGCTGCGCTAGGTTCTCGAGACCGAGATATGATTCATCAATATTCTCCATAGTAAGTCGAAAATTCTGCATATACTGTTTCCATTCTGCTTGAATTCAGGCAGGGCATGCCTGAGAAGCATCGGTTTTGCTGAGAAAAATTGATGCAGTAACGCGCAGAGAGCATTCGCTACATTCCTCTGATCTGAATTGTCGTTCTTGAAGAAGTAACAGCTAGTACGAAAGGCCGTACAACTTAGCTCGTGATCTACTAGCGATTTAGACAATACGGACTTTCCGCAGCCCGGATCTGCGGATACCCATAACAGACTCTAGCCTTCGCTCTCAAGTCGTTGTTTGAAACGAGGATGTCCTAAAAACCATTCACAGGTCTCCCTCACTCGGTCCGGATTCCTGCTTTTGTGTCTTTCATATTCTGATACGCGAAGTATCTGATGACACTTACGTTCTTCATCAGTTTGGCGCCATTCTTGATGTCTAGACAGTATATTCCTGTTTGTTTCATTTTGCTCACGGGATATACGGAGTAGCTCTTTCATCATCGCGTCTTGTTCTGCGAGAAAAATCTCTAAGTGTCTTCTTCCGTGTCGTTGGTCCTTGGCGTCGATAATCGGCATGAGCTTCGCACAACTTATGTCTGAGGTCTTGATACTCTCCATAATGCCGTTTCAGAGATCGGCTTTGACGATATTTCTAGCTATCCGAATCGCTGTGTTTCGGTTTAACTGGCAAGCAGCTCTGGCCTCATATTTAAGCACCCACTTGTACAGCTGGACGAGCTCCGGCTTCAAGATCTTGGGTATCAAGGATGTCTTGGTCTCGAAAACAAATCCTCCCGATCTCAGCGTAGCGACGTACAATCTGTGACACAGATTCGAGCCCATCGATTGCGGTAGAATGCTGTTTGTTGTCGTTTACTATCAGCTATAGCCAAGCATATTAGTTTGAATGGTCATGTATGGCTCGCAGGAGTCTGTCGCCAGTTCTGAATTATGGTGGACTGAGTCTGAATTTAGAGCTACTTCATCCTATCGGCTCTTAGCTAGAAATTCTTTTCGCCCAGCCATTCACTCCATAGATTCATTCGCTTAGATAAAAGGAGCCCTCTGTACCTTGTAGCGATCTCTGAAGCTCCTATGGTTCCTGAGGCTGCCAAACGGTGCAAGTATGCCCAAACACATGATATCGTATATGTCCGTAGAGTCTCAGCACAAAGCAATGGCCCCATAAGGTAGGCTAAGGAATCTATTGTCTGCTTGGTCGGGCTGAGCTAAATTTGTAATCGCTCGTACCTTTTAAGGGCACTTGTCGGTTCTAAAGTACGCTATGGAAAACCTGGATACATTTCCTCCCAATCGCTCATCTCGAACTCAGACTTGGAACCTCGCGCCTCTTGGCTTATCGGTCCTCAAGCAAAGAAGTTTTCAGTAATCATATGGAGACAGTCATGCTTGACGGACACTCTTTGCCTCTGGAAAGTGGAGAGGTTGGCGCATCTCTTCTAAATAGGTGATACGCCTTCTTCAAAGTGATTTGCTGTTGTTGTATAAACAGGTTTGAAAACAATGTTTTCTACTCGCAACAATAGCAATGGCTCAAGACGAAGTACTTTCTGTCTGTGGGCGTTATGGGTGACGAGATGGCCTGCGAATTCATACCTAGATTGTAGATGGTCACTGACTCTTTTACAAGGGCTTAGGCTCATCGACTCGAGTTCTCAGACGTGATTCGTATCCTCGGTTTAGGTTGATATAACTGAGCCATTTTGCAGATGTGTTAGGCTTTTCGGATGTAAAATTCTCTGAGCATGTTAATATCCTTAATTCTTAAGCTAGCATAAGACTTTCCTGAGGCGCCGGCAAGGCTTCCTGGGACCCAGGATTCTTCTCTTTACTGTTAAAAAGGTCCTCGTCATCTTCAGGCGTGCCATCTCTGCATGCCCATGCATCGACGAATCTCATGGTCTCTCTGTTCCACAGCTTGTTCATGAGCAACAGCCGAATTGGAACCAAGGCGATGATGATGACCGGAAATGCCGGAGCTCCTTTAGTCAGCGTAACGATGAAGATGACGACAGTTACTATAATTTGGACCAGCGTGTAGATATGGACGCCTAGATAGGATTTTACGGCTTTGGGTAATTTGGGGAGTTCGGATGGGGGGGTAAGGAGGTAGAACGTTCGGTAGAGGATGGGACTTGTGATTCTGTCAGTAGGCGTATGTCTAGAAGTGAAAACGGGTTCTTACTTTACGGAAAGACTTTGCTCCCCCATGAATAGGAAAAGTCCGGCTAAAACGCTCGTTGGCGTTAAGCCTAGGACGACTTGGAATGGTGGACTGATGAAGACGAAAATTGCTCCAGCGTGTAGGAAGGCACTCCATCGCTGCTCATAGACGCGTTTGACTTCTCTGATTTCGAACTTTTCTTCGCCATCCTCTAACAATCGAACTTCTTCTTTTTCGGTATGCAGTAAGCTCTCCGAATGTAGCGGCGCTTGAGGTAGGAGTCCATTTGCTGGTGGGATGCCTAGCATGCCACAGATAGCGGTAGTGGTACCAAGGAGTACGATGTCCCAAGCAAAGCCGCCAGGCTTTTTTGTACCATATCGATCAATAGTGCAGATAATACTGCTAACCTCGTGATCGAAGAAAAACAGAATAGTGATAATAAGCCCGGGAACAATAGCTGCGAATACCCAGCCGATTGGTAAATGCCAAAACTGCACAAAGAATACAGAACGATCGGGACTTGACGGTTTGAAATGGGTGCTGACTGGCAACACTGATTTATCTAACGCAGCTAATTCTCCGACGTGCGGCATGCCAATGAAGATGATAATACTAATTGCCGCCGCATATTCTGCGAGTCCCATACGAAGATAGCGGTGGAATAGCGGCTTCCAGCTTTCGGCGGTGGAGAGAAATATAGCAACGAGCATGGTCCCAATCGCTCCAATAATGGCGTACAGAAAAGCCGCAAAAGACAGGTCACTGTGTGCTCGCTGGAGCTCCTGCACGGCTTTGTGGAAATAGATGATGCTATTAAGTAGGGAGAATATTTCGGTTGAGAAAGTTGTGACGTAGCGCATGGTCCAATCGTGAGCGTTGATTATAGCAAGGATATAATGCATCCATCCAGCATGGATTAGGGACCAAGCCATGAAAGGCAGGAAAGGTACCTAGTTCACAGAATCAGAGAAGTAAGATAAGGACACATCAGACCACTATCAACCTACATTAAAAGATCCAGTGCATAGAGAATATATGTTCTCAGCCAGTACGGAGAAAGGGCCGGTGACACCAAGAATGGTAAGGGGCTGAATGGAGAATCTATAAATGTAGTGAGCTTACAACAGCCAAGTAATACAGGAGAACCAGTTATACAACTTGCAGAAAGAAATATGGGTAAAGTACAAGGTAATCAGCTTGACTCTGGATACAATTGATGCGCGTCCCACGAAAAGAGGAAGGATGTTACGTGGATGCGATGACATGATACCTCGGAGACCAACGAGAACTTGATATACATATTAGGCATTCGGCAAAGTATTTTTTTGAAAGCATATCTAAGACTCAATAAATGAAAGCAGCCAACAATACTAAGCCCTGAAAGAATGATAAAGGGGAAAACCTACAGCGCAAAAATCACACCACACAATCCCGTACTGAAGACAACTTCGATCGTCCCCCATTGCTTCCCCGTCAGCACATAGAGATCACTCGCAAAGGTGATCCCCGGTAATAAATTGGTGAAGAACACATAGACAGCACTTGCAAAGACCAGCTGATTGAAGACTTTCCAATCGGAGATGTAACGATGCGAAAGGTTTGTGATGTCTTGACGGAGAAGGCGAAAAGGACGTAGAGCGTATGACAGTTTCATCTTCGGGGCGGTCTGGCAGATACCTGATAGCGGTGAAATTATAGGGATCTTTGTTAGCTGGAACAAGCTCTTGGATGCGTCCCAGAGCAAGCAGACAGTGGTGTTGGTCCAAGCAAGAGAAAGACTTTGGGTGCTTCCATGTTTACTGTGTGCTAGCCTGAGGGAGGGGACTTTGGCTATAAAGTACCTTAGCCAGGTTGTCTTGTCTTATCTACACACCTTACCGTAGTCAGTAGTTTGATACGTTGAAGCTTTACCGTGATAGTCGTCGTCGTCATAACGTTTTTGTTGTCGTTCATTGGCCCGTTTCAGCCGTTGATCCCAAGCATCTTTGTGCCGTTTCAAGCCCTAAGTTAGGTTACTTTAAGGTAGGTTGCTATGTTTGCATGAGACAAGCTAGGGCTTCTCTTGAACCATTGTTCCATAGGTAGGTAGGTAGTCAGTCGTTCCATAACACCTCAAGCCAGATTGAACCCTCATTACGTCTGAAACTTGTTTGTGTTGAGAGACCTACGAATGGACTAGCGTGGTACACTAGCCCAACTGTAGAACATCCATCTCCTGCGAGAACCTCCATTCTCCCCAATCGTGATCCAGAAATGGTCTCAGCTGCACAGACTTATTCAACATGAATCTACATGACAGCGGCCTCAATGGCATCCTTCATTCCCCGCCGGGTGTTTCCGACCCTCAACTCCCTTCCTCGTTCCTACTTCCTAGGCCATCATGCCGCTGGGCTCACCAAGATGAAGACGATGCTTTCATACATAGACCTGGTCATTGAATGTCGCGACTATCGAGTCCCTCTCACCTCGCGGAACCCGTTATTTGAAGCAAACCTAGGCGGGCGGGAGCGGTTGATTGTTTATACGAAGCAAGACCTGGGCAGCGCGGGAAAGCCTCGAGACAGAGTTGTAGGTCAAGGATGTCTAAAAGTACAGAGAAAAAGTGTCTTTATTGAACTATTATGCACGTAGAGAGAAGAACTCATTCGACGCTGGCACATGCCATCCTACGTCCTCTTCTCCGATCACAAAGACCTCTCATCCGTCCGCGGCGTTCTCAACTTCGCCCAAGCCCACGCCATCGCCAAAGACTCTCTGACCGGCTCCCGCATGATGGTAGTCGGCATGCCTAATGTAGGCAAATCCTCGCTCCTCAACGCCTTGCGCAATGTCGGAATGCACAAGCGAAAAGTCGCCTTCACCGGCGCACAACCCGGCGTCACCAGAAAGATCGGCACAACGGTGAAGATCATCGAAGGCACCGAACACGGCGAAGGCGTCTATCTCATCGATACCCCCGGGGTATTCGTGCCCTACGTGCAAAACGCCGAATCCATGCTCAAGCTCGCCCTCTGCGGCAGCGTCAAGGACGCGATTATCGCGCCTACCATCCTAGCAGACTACCTCCTCTTCCACCTGAACCTCTACAACCCCGCCATCTACGCCAAATACTTCCCCCCTACAAACGACATCACGGAATTCCTCAGCGCGCTGGCGATCAAGACCGGGCGGCTGCAGAAAGGGGGAGTGCCGGATCTGGAGGCGGCGGCGCTGTGGATGATTCAGCAGTGGCGGAATGGGTTTTTGGGGCGGTTTGTGCTGGATGAGATTACGCAGGGTGCGTTGGAGGCGGATGTGAGGGGTGTGAAGGGGATGGGGGGGAGTTTGAGTCAGGCGAGGAGGGCGATGAAGGATATGAGGAAGGAGAAATCGATGAGTAAACATTTGGATCCTGGTTGAGGGGGTTTGTTTGGCATTACGAACATATATATTTCCAATAACTGCGTTCATGGGCAATGATGCTCGTCACGCTTTTCAAAGGTACCTTACAGTCGTACCAGGTAAGAACAAGAGTTCATTTGGTACAGCTGCAGCGCTTAACATCCGCCAGTACTGACGCCCCATTTTTGCAGGGATGTTGTATATCCACTTCAATCCTCACCACCGCCCTCATCCTCACTCTCCTCATTAACATCCTCCCCATCAGCAATAGCCTTCTCCCTCCTCGTCCTTGCCCTCTCCCTCTTCCTTTCTAAAAGCTTCTTCAACCCCTTCGCCCCATTGAACACCCCTCCAGTCCCAGCCCCACACGCCGTGCAAGACGGATTCTTCCTGTAACTCTGCAGCGCGCAGGCCTCGCAGAAGTAGTGCCCGCACTTGGTAATGATGGGATTCGTATACGGCTTTTTACAGATGATGCATGCAAACGGAATGCCCTCTAACGCCGCATCGTCGTCTTCCGAGTCTGCGCCGGTGGGTTGTTTCTGGGGTTTCTTTTTTCCTTTGGTGCCGATCTCCCAGTCTCGGTCCAGCTCCCAGCCTTGCTTGTAGTCCTCACGCGCGTGCAGGAATTTGCAACTGTCGCCGAAGCCGCAGAAGCCGGTTTGTTTGTAGTCTTTGCAGACGTCGGGCGCGAAGTCGGTGACTGTGATTGTTCGGATGTTTGTAGGCGCTTTGACGGGCCCTACTGTTTTGGAGGGGGCATTTGGGTTCTTCTGGATGAAGGACTGGTAGTTCGATGTGCCCTTGTACGTCCCGTCATGTTCAGTCTCTCCCACCGCAGCCGGCAGTGCGCGCGTGGTTCCTAGTAGATCTTTTGCTGCGAACCGGTCTTTACTGCCTTCATCAAACCAATTTGACTGCTTAGTCGCGTCATTGGTGGACTGGATCTGCGAGGATCGGTCGGCAGCGAATTTAGTAGCTTCGAGGTCGCTAGTCGTGTGTTTGGTGGCAGTGTTGGAGATGGCAGTGACCCCCGTAGTCTTTCGGCGGCGTTTGATTTGGCGGTCTTGGTCATCTTCTGAAAAGGAGTAGGAGGAGGAATCTAAGGCGGCGGGTGGGGGGGTTGCGGGGCGTTTGCGGAGGTTGGATTTTTTGGGAGCGCGCTTTTTGAAGAGGGGTTGGGCATCCTCGACTGGTGATGCTGAAGCTGTGAGTGTGTCCATGGCGATCAGGGGGAAGGACTGTTGGTTAGCTAGTTGGGTGCACAGTTACAACAGGTAAAAAGTTGATATATGATCGGCGTCGAGATGAATAAGCAATCTCAGGGTTCTGACAGGGGTCTGACACCCCTGAACGCCTTCGACATCCGCCAAGCAACTGCAACTGCCAACTTATCTTGCGTAATCCGTATGGAGGTAAACACTCACGCATTGTCTTTCAATTCACTCGAAGCGGCCTTTAACCCTACATACGACATCTAATTAATCAAATCTTGAGATATCATAATTGTGCTTTGTTGACAGACTGCTGCAAATTACAACAAAACTACCGACACGCGTTAGCAACCCCGCGCGTCCGGAGACGAAACCCGAGCGGACATTTATCTGGTCAACATTCCTGTCGTCGCCAGTCGCAACAACTTGTTTGGTAACTTGTGAAGTTCTGTCAACAGTTTCCTGGTACCCCTAGGTTGTGATGGTTCGAAATATCTAGGTTAAGAATTACCGAATCGTGCAGAATCTAACCTGGCTATCACTGGTCACCACTGGCAAGATGTCCACATTCCTTGCAAGCCAGCCAACTCATGTCACAGGGGTGGAGGGTATGAATGGTGTCAACGGCCAACATGGAGACGATCCTTTTACAAGCACGCCTCAGGCCCCCAAAGCACAGCCGCATCGGTATTCCTCGTTTGATACCCAGCTGTTCGCACCGAATCATCCGTCCTCTTCTCCATCACAAGCAAAGCGAGCACTCGAGGCACATCTAGCAGAGACTGAGCGAAGACTTCAAGAAGCCTCGAGGCTTGGCACTTCCCTCGTGCAGCAGCGCAAGAACATTACCGATAGAATAAGGGAAGTGGATGCACGTCAACAGAATGGAGATATAGGGCCTGAGTTACGGCAGAAGTTAGTTGATATAGAGAAAGAATACAATGAAGTTGGTCGGGAAAGTGCAAGGGCATCTCTGGTTCCGAAGGCGGATATAGCAGCCTCAACGGACGGGGTCAACTCAGCGTTTGCGCTAGATGGGAGGGTACGTTCTTGATCTAGGATTGAGGTAAGGATACGGGACTGACTTCCAACCATAGAATACTGCAAGTCCATCAAAGTTTTCTAGTGAAGCTATGGACTCACCTTCCAAGCTCACAGTTCCGAGAAAGCAACGAAACTCGAACTCGAAATCCGTCCATAATATTGAATTCGCCGCTGAGATTAGTACTTCACTATTGGCACAGGTCAGGCAATTGCAAGGATTGCTTGCCGAGCGAGATGAGGCCCTAAAGACAAACGCTTCAAAGGTAGTTCAGCTAGAACAAGAAGCGGAGGGGTTCTCGCAGCGTCTGAAACATTTGGATGAGAGCGAGCAGCGCTACAAGGACGAAAATTGGACTTTGGAGACACAGATCCATGATATGATGGCAGCGGCGAAAGAGGCGGCAAGTAGAGAACAAAAGTTACAGCAGGCACTGGCCGCCACAGCTGCCGAAAAGACCACTGCGCAGAGGGAATTGGATGATTTGAAGCAAAACCACGACCAACTCAACGAGGATCATGTTGCAGCCCGTAAAACCCATGATGCTGAACTTGCTGTTCTACGGAAGAATATCAATCTTGGTGAGACTGAAAAAGGAGCCCTTGAGCGCAAAAATGCCGAACTACTATCGCAAAACCAAGAGTTGGCGAAGGCTGTAGCAAGTCATATGAGAGGCGACGAGGCAGAACCGATGAAGGACGACGGTTTGGTATCCGAAGACTTTCCGATGGATCATTCAGATAGAGAACACTCTCCTCCCCCTTCGCCTACAAAGGGCATGCCGCGGCAATCAATGCTCGAGTCAGAAACATTGAAGAGTTCATTACATCACGCTCATCGAATGATCCAAAACCTCAAGAGTAACGTTCACCGAGAAAAGACCGAGAAGCTTGATCTAAAGCGACTGTTGCAGGAAGCCAGAGATGAGCTTGAGGTACGGAGAAGCGAGGGCGGAATCTCCAATGGTGAAGCTAAGCGTCTAAAATCAAAGTCTCAACAAGACCTACTCAAAAAACCAGTACGGTCCAATATGTTAGGTGCCGGCCGAAACGGCAGGACTGATATTATGGTCGACGAAGCTGACTGGGAGGACCACAACGGCGATAGTCCTCAACGTACCCTTGGAACTGGATCGCTTGGCGTTGTTAGTCGCTCTGGAACTGGCTTTACGGATACAAGTGATGCATACCAGACAGCCAATGAGACTGAAGATGCATTTGAAACAGCCAACGAGCGTGATTCTGCAACTGAAAGCGAGGCTTTCGAGACTGGTGCTGAGAGCATAGCAGGAGAAAGCAGCGATGAGATGACTGAGACTGAGGAAGGCACAACACGTCGCGGAACAGTGCGCGGTAAAAGACCGTCACCATTGACGAATGCAAGACCCGGCGATAGAACATCTTTCTTAAGCACGGCCTCGATTTCCGGAGATGAGGATGATGTCAAACCCAAGACACCGACACAAGCCCAACCGCAGCGTTATCGCTTGAAGATCAGCCGTGGTTCTCGTCGATCACGTATTGGAAGTGAACCTCCAGCTAACAGCAATCCGTCGACCGCTAAGAACTCTCCCGCCAGCTTCCTTGGTAATGATGGTCAGGCCAGCCAAAGCTTGTTTGCCGAATTAGGTGACCTAAATAGTAGAGAGAGCTCTCCAGAGCTTGAAGGCACGCCTAGTAGACATCTGAGCTTGCAACGATCCACACCAAGCATGACACGGAGTGTGAGTTCGCACCGGTCAACATCAAATTCGAGGAGAAGCATCAGTTCGCAACGATCTGCACCAGCCATGAGGCCAAACACTATGATATACGCGCCTGGAGAGCCGCCAGTGCCTCGATTACCGCTGGTTGACTCTGGCATGATGACCGAGCCATGGGAACCTAGTCACAGTGCAAGCAACCAAAATGATACAGGTGCTCCAGTTCTCGGCGCATATAGCGAAGGTGATGCCGCGGATGGCACAGGGAATTCTACCATACGAGGAGCACCAGCTACTCCTCTCAACGAGGGCATTAATCTGGGTTTCGCAAATGGCCCTGATTCAGCGCAGACTTCGACTACCCCGGTGTCCCCTCCTCGTCCTATATGGGATCAGCCTTTGCAACTCATCTCTAGCACAATACCTACGTTTGGACCAGCAATGAATACGACTCCTTCATCTACAAAGTCTACTGCTTCCCGGGATGTTTCAGCTCACGGAACCCCCTCTGTAGCCCCTGTTGACAACCAACAAGTACGAAGTTTCGCTGAAAGCTCTACGCAAGTCTCACGACCTCAAACGCCAGAGCAACAACAACGCATCGTTCAGGAATCTCAGGCCCAGAATGTCACTTTTCAGCGTGAGCTCTCATTGTCGCCTATACATAGTCTTGAGACGGCGCCCATTGAACCAATGCCGCTCGCTCCTACTCCAGAGGCGCCTAGGTCAGTCATGACTACAGATACACCTACCCTAGACCCAGAGTCTGCACATAGCAAGGTACAGGCCACCGTTCCGGAATTTTCAAAAGCAGAGAAAGGCCTCGCTGAATCAAAACCTCGGGATCGTAAACTACCACCAGGTACCACGGAACGCATTCTGAGCTCTGTCTTTGGTTGGGACGAGAAACCAGAGTCTCCGTCACCGGTCATTGCAGAAGATGAGACAAGTCAAGACTTTGCTCCATTACCAGTATCAACTAGTGCACATGGCAAGACACCTTCCAGTGAGGTGACTGCCAATGCAGTTCAACAGGAACCCGCCATGGAGAAAGATCTCAAAGAAATTCACGAAGCGATTCCAGTAGACGTGGCTGATCAGAGCTCGCAAACTTTACTATCTTCTGAACATATTGACCGTATGCTCAAGCAAAAAGACAAGGCCCCTGCAGCAGACTCGCAGAAAACGGCTGCAGCTTCTAACATGAAGCCACTTTCGGACATCGGAGCGATATCGCCGCCTTTGCAGAACAACCGATTCCAGGACAGTATGGGACCAAGCAGAGTCAAAAGTGTGGTGCAAACCGACAAGGAAGCTGCTCCTCTCTTTAAAGCTCCCAAGCGACCTGTTAGCACAAGTAGCATACGTTCAAGAGCTGGCCAGTATCCGCCGTTACCACCTGACCACCAGCAAGCAATTGCTGCAGCAGCGCAGAAAGTGCCCTCGACTGAACCAGGTCAGATGGGACCTCCGAATGCCCCAGCATCTGCATACCGACCCACAGGCTCGATGCGTCCCCGAACTCCGAGTAGGCCTCGGACCCCAAGTGAACAACGCGAAATTCGAAGTCCTTCGACCACCGTTGCTTCACGAAACGGCGCAACACCTCGTGCTCGTTATTCTACCACGAGAAGTCAGGTATCTCGCCGCTCCTCATTCTCCTCTTTTGCTTCTGAACTCGATGAACGCTTCAACATCCGCCTCGACGGCATGCCTTTGTCCCAAGGCCTCGAAAGTGGCACCGACCCACGCATGATTCAAGCAATCACCCAAACCATGATCGGCGAATTCCTCTGGAAATACACCCGCAAAGCCGGCCGCGGCGAAATGTCCAATAACCGCCACCGCCGCTTCTTCTGGGTTCATCCCTACACTCGCACCCTTTACTGGTCTGACCACGACCCCGCTACCGCCGGCCGTGCAGAGCTCAAAGCGAAATCTGTCGCTATAGAAGCAGTAAGAGTAGTAATGGACGATAATCCCATGCCCCCAGGCCTTCACCGCAAATCCATCGTAATCATCACTCCCGGTCGCTCCGTTAAGTTTACCGCCACCACCGGCCAACGCCACGAAACATGGTTCAACGCCCTCTCCTATCTCCTCCTACGCACTGGGCCCGACGGCTCCACCACTGCAAATGGCGATCTGACAGCAGAAGACGTTGCCGAGTTCAACCCCGCTTACAACAACCGCGGCACCCGCGGCTCGCGCATTTCACTCAGCAGCTTCAAATCTCAGAGATTAGCGAACCGGCGCTCGCGCTCGCAACTGGACCAACGTCAGTCTGTCGTGCAACCGCAAACGGCGCAGAGTACCGTTGCCAGCAGGATCAGTCAGCAGCCCAGTAGGAACCACGGAAGTGTAGCGAGCAGGATCAGCGAGTACTGGAAGCCCAAGTCAGTGAGCCACCGGGGCAGCATGAGTAGTCGGAGGAGTGGCAGCAGGCAGGGCAGGGCGAGCGCAATAGGCAGCGAGATGGATAGTGCGGAGGATTTGAGACAGGCGATTGAGAGGGGGGAGAGGGGCGGTGCGTTGGAGAATGTGCGGAGTTGTTGTGACGGTGAGTTCGTCCGTGGTTAGCTAGAGACAATGGGGAGGGTGGGATGTATGCTGATTAGGGGTTTAGGGAGACATGATGTGGGCTCTTTGGCTAAGGGCGGGAGGCATCATTCGCATACGAGTCATGTTAGTGCGAGCGGGCGGAATTCTGCTACGGCTGAGTGAGAGCTGTGCACTATTAATGCTCGATTGAGAGCTTTGTTTGAGCTCCATCATGGTCCTTCCCCCCTTTTTCCTTTATTACGGTTTTTTTTTCAAAAAATACTTCTCATGCGTCACGCTTGCATGCCTAGCAAATCAGGCGGCTTTCTTACATCTGTGCAAACGATATGGGTGGAGATACCAAACATCTTGCTATGTATCTTGGCGCTGGGCTGGCTGTGGGGGATGTATATAATGATGATGATAGTGTTGGGGCCTTTGTTGATAACCACGCTTGCGTCACTGCTGCCGTTTATGCGACTCATGTCATCTATATCTGAGATCAGTGTCTGCCGAGAAGACTAATGGCGTAGAAAGTCGTGGGCCTCGGGGTATTTAATGCATTGATGCTGTTTGGGTATATAAGTGTATTCCAAAGTAATACATGAGTGAAAATATCATAGATGTCGTATTTAGTATCCTTCCCCCGTCCCCCCTTTGTGCCATTATCATCGTAGCATTAATTGTCGCCGCCATTCTCATGCCGCTTTGTGCCCCGGCTTCCCAAAACCAAACAGATCCCACGCCTCCCTGCTCCAGGGATCGGGCTCTGCTTCCTTCACCTGCAGCGATGGGGGGCTTTCGAGGGTTCGAAGCTCCGTTGGGTCGGAGACGGTCTTTTTGAGAGGGGATTTTTTTCTCTGGATCGAGGCGGGGTCGGAGAGTGAGCGCTGGAGGATAGGGAGGCAAGGGGGTCGAAGAATGTGTATTGGGGACGGTGGTATGGGTGCTAGGAGGGGTTCTGCTACCACGTCTCCTGTGAGGTTGGACACGGATGTTGGTGGTGAAGGTTTAGGTGGGTTTAGCAGCGAGGTGTGAGATAAAGTGTAGGGTTTGCGGACAGCTTCTGATCTTGGGCGGTGGAGAAGCAGCTGATCCATCTCAGACAGCTGAACAGCTGCATTGGTGCTTGTGATAGGCGGATCTGGTGGTCTATTGTGTTTCAAGAATGGTGATCGCTTGGAAATTTGGTGGTTGGTGTGCTCAGGGGATTGAGGCTCAGAGGTTTTCGGTCGCGTCTCGCAATAGGCATCAGGGCTTGCGGGTGGAAGCCAACAATCATCTTCTTGGGTAAGAAACAGACTTGGAGATTCTGGCCTTTGGACTTCACCTTCTTCTGGGGTTTGGTGTGATCTACGTGCTTCGATCTCGTCTTGCCTACGCAATCGAGCTGTCAGCCGGTCCTGTTGTACTTGGTGGAAGTTACTGAGGGCATCTTTGGGCTGCTCTTCACAAGTGCTTTTGGTAGCATTGCTTTTTTTTCTGACCGTACCATGTTCGGATGATGCTTGGGGTAGAAGGTCCCTATACATAAGCTTTTTCCGAGGCTTTTTCGAAGCTATACGCAACCTCACTTGGGCGGAACGTTCAGGATTTTCTTCAATGCTTGTTGTAGAGGCGTTGGGGGTAGCAGTTGCATGAGACTGAGTCTGCAGTGAAGCTGGTGGCCTTATACTTGATATAGACATATGCTCAGCAGATGGACGCTTTCCAACTGGGTCATCTGCCCCCAGTGTCCTATCTGACTCTGGTGCTGCCGGTAGTCTCCCCTTTCCTTTCCTAGGCTTCTCAAGGCGGACCGTCTTCTGCTGCTTCTTCGCCGATGCTCCGGATTCTGGGATGCCGGGTTTTCTTACACCCTTTGGCTCGTCTTCAGAATCTAAAAACATCGCTGTCCCAGTGTTTGATTTTGTCACCTGCTTCCCTCCCTTCTCAAGCGTAGCCGATGTTGCTTGCCCCTTGGGTAGTTCCTGTCCGTTATGAGTTTTGCCCTCGCTGGCCTTATGCTTGACCGATGAATTGGCAATTGCGGTATCTCTGATAGATATCCTTGGGTTCCCATTATGCCTTTCATCCAAGGGAGCCTCCAATCTACGGCGCTTCGAAGCTCTATCTTCAATATATCTGTTTTCATCTTCCCTGCGTTGCTCACAAGGGGACTTTGTAGGCAGTGCGGCTCGTCCAAGAGGGCCCTTTGGCGTTCCGAGAAGAGAGTTTAGGGTCCTAGGCCGAAGTTGCGTTGAAGCTGTTGTGGCAGAGCTAGCTTGTTTGCTCACCGCTGTGCTGGCGAAACATGTTTTAGGCAAAACAACCTTTCCTGGCGATTCAGCCTGCGCCTTTCCCCTCTTCTCAAAAAGCCCTGTCAAGTCCTGGTCCATCTTCCCAGTCGCTTCTCCAACTTGTATAAGAACGCCCTTTTCGAGTTCAAATTCGTCTCCATCCTGTACCGGCTCCTGCTCTCGCCAATGAGAATCACCAATGAAGTTTCGTGGCACATCGTAAACCATCACACGTTTGTTGAACGTGTGGAATCGGAGGACACCATCCTGCCATCTCTTGGCCTTTCTGCGGAGATCGAACGAGTACAGACACCGGAAGTCTAGGACTGGTGCGGTATTTTGGGTCGATGGAACAGTCAAGCTTGACGTCGCTCGTACAGCGGTTGAAGTCATCGTGGCCATCATGAATTTTTACCGCATGAACAAAATACATCTTGCTGGTGAGGTCGTCTAGTAGCCATTGATTTCACGTTACTAGATAAGTGTTCGAAAGGTTGCAGACTTGCAGTACCAGTCGCGACTCGCGAAGACCTGACGCGATGTCCCATGACCTACTAGTACAAGGCTACGCTAAAGTAAAGTAACCACGACTGCATCTAGATAACAATCTCTTCCACGGCCACTCTAACTGGAACTACATCTACCTTAACCACAATATAAGAGCTAACATTGTCATTTCGCAAAACCGCACAACAGATCTCAACTGAACACCAGCCGAGTGTCCTGCGTTGAGATGCGTAGCTCCTGCTGATGATCTGACGGCTGACTACTGATATGTTCCAGAAAAGACGAATTTGATTCCTTTCCCATAGTCTTTTCCATCTAAAGCAGCTCTGGCGTAGAAACATGACTGCGCCATCATCCAACCGCAAAGTGCCAACAGATACCAGCAGAGCACCTTTCCGCCCTCGATTATTCATCCCAAAAGGAAAACCTCCCTTGATAGTAAATTGGAGAGCAGTTCTCCAGTCGTCGTTGGGGATAAATTCAAAAGCTGTTTCGGGAATGTCACACTCTGGACTAGAGCACACTAATTCGCGATATTTCTATTAGCCTGGCCTTGCAATATATATCCAGCTAGTTTGAAATGCCCAGTCTCATGAGCCTACAGCTATGAGGTATGAAAGGGCTGAGATGCGCTGAGAATTGAGAGAAGGGTGAGGTTCAAGATAACTTTTTTCATGATCTGGTTGACCCTTAGCACGCTGTGGAGATACACGACCGTTAGAACCTGTTGCTAAGCAAAGAAAGCCTATCAGCATTCTATCGCATTTTTTCCCTTCTAGACAGAGGCCATAGTTGTCTAACGCCGCTTACGGAACAATACCTTTGACGATTCGTAAGGCATTTGAAACGTCTCCCAAAACCATTTGTGGGACTCATTCTCGTTTTCAAGGCGGAAGTCATACTTGAGTATGAGATGCACTAATGCCATTTTGATGACAAGAGCGGCGTGCCATCGGCCGGGGCTGCAGACTTGTATGTCAGTGCAGACCGAGAAGGTTGATTTCCCCCAGGAGCAAGACTTACCAAACTTTGGACCCGAGTCCCCAGATGGGATAGTCTTTCGAAGCATCAGTGTACGTGGTCCCTCGCATCACATCATCTGCCCCCCTCGGGGCAGCTGCGCTTTTGACGAAGCGAAGGCCGTCGAATGTATCGGCATTTGGGTACTTGGACTCATTGTGCATGATGTCCCATGCCGGGACGCAAGCTATCTTGCCAGCCGAGACATGAGGTCCACCTTTCGAGAAAGTAAAATTTTTGAGGGCCTTTCGACGGATTGCCACTGTAGATAATGTTAGAACGGGTTATGTCCCAACTTAGGCGCCAAGCAACGATGCTGCTCACTCTTGTCCAACGGATTGACTCTGACGGCCTCCTTGATGAAACTATCAAGGATTGGTAGCTGGCTGATGCTCTCGAAGTCCAGAGTCGTTTTACTCTCGATTTCGTCGCGTATCAAATCGATGAAATCTGGGCGAACACAGAGCTCCAGAAAAACGAAGTGGAGGTTCTTTATTAGCATCAGCAGTGTACAGGGCTTGTCAGAAATTTTCAAAAAAACTCACTATCCATGGTTGATGGGAGGCGGCGAACCAAATACCAATAAGAGCCTGAATAACAGCTGTGTGGGTCCAGTAAGTAGAGTCTGCTGAAGCTTGGGCCATGTTGTGTAGCAGTGTTATCTTAATGTCTTAGATTAGCACACCTGATACTCCCGTAGGGTTGAGAGCGCAGTCACCGATTTCAGTCCCTCGTCTTCTTTCCACCCATCTTGGGTCGGATCTATCGCGAGGTGAAGGCGGGCAAATAGGACGTTGAGGGCATGACCCCCATTCGTTATCCAAGAATATACGTATCTATCAATATTAGTAAAAGTTCGCGTTAAGTGCGAAACTGTAACTTGCGATCTCATAAAGCTTGGTACAATTTGTGATGCTTTCTGAAACGCAATAACATCGTCGTAGTAACGAAGCATTGCGGCGGAGAAATCTGGCTCTTCAGCTAACATAGTGTCAGTTTCTGATACGTCCTACGACAGAAAATCGACGTACATAGCTTTTTTCCGAAGAAATACACCCCCAACATTCCGGTAGTAAAGTCCCGCATTATAGGAGCGATTTGTACAGGTTCCCAGTCTTGATAGATGATTAGTACGTATCTAACAGCTTAGAATATAATCGATGTCACCATCGGTATTCCGAGTAGCAAGCTCCTTTGCAAATGTGTCTTCTAGCCTGGCTTGAAGATACGGTTGAAGGGCGTTGATCTGAGATAGTCCGTTGATGCGAATGGCACGAGCGAACAAGCGATATCGCAAATTTATTTGCTCATCTGGGTCTAGGTCAATCTCAGAATGGCTCATGGTGTACTTGAACCCGAAAATCTGCTTCACGTTAACGTGTAGCACTCAACAAAGGTGATATAACATACATCTGCATAGACAGCTCGTTGAGACAATTCTGCAGCCTCGCTAAGCTCCTGCATAGAATCCGGCGACCGAATGATGACTGGTTCTTTCCTTCCAAAAGGTTTGTAGTACACTCCAGACCGCTGGCTGATGTCAATAGTGTTCTGGGGTATAGCTAAAATTCAGGGGTTTTACAAAATCTTGCACGATCTTCGTGATGTTCCCCGTGAACGAAACACAAGCGTCGGTCCATTTTTGGGCCATGAATGGTAGGCGTGCATTTGAAATCTGGGGGAGCTTGAGAAAGAATTAGTTGGCACACACTTGTTGTGACGGACGAAGTAATTTGAACGCACAGGAAGAAAGAGAAGACGAATTCCGAGGACTCCAGCGCATATCAAAGCTGTTGCCAGGAGGATTTGTAGAGGATTCTCCAGACTCAAGCTTGCTCTAGTGTATTTGAACATGGTCGGTTGAATTTCGATAAACCACGTAGAGCTATGTATGCTTAGGGATACTGCAGAAAACGGAGGATTTCGAGGAAAACCTGGACATTAAGAAGGTTGGTGTGTTCTCACTTCTGTAGAAGTGTGTGCAGTGGATTGCATTCGAGGGTGAGGCAGTGCAGTGAGGTAGAGGGGTCAATACCTTCACCTGTAGGTAGTGAATCCAAGCAGCACAGACGGGTTCGGTGAATTGGCATACCTTAGGGCTTAGGTATTAGCAATCGCTGCCTTACAGAGCGGACTTAGTGGTTCTCATGTATGAAAAATTCTTTTGCTCCCACAGAGCTCGCCGATGGCTTCAATCTGCTATATCACATGTTTCACATCACCGTCAATAAGGTAGTCTCGCCAACATTTTCTTTATTCCTGGGGCAGATGCCGAGATACGCATGCACCAATGAACGAACTTCCAACATCAGGAATCGAAGATAAGGAGATAGGAGGCGCTGGACTATGCAAAGCTACAAAAATGGAAGCAATACAGATAACATTGTGCCTCATCGTACTCTTGGAGGAAACCGCATCGGGTAGTCTCAATATTGCCGACCTTCTTATAAAGTTATGCTTGATAAGCCACGAAAAGTTGGTGGAATTATCAACACCACCTATGCTCATCGAAGACAGATATCGCCAATGGTGAGAAAGCCCAAGTGGCCAATGGGCTAGCGGGAAGGATTAATCATTCAGAAGGATCCAATAAGATCTCGCTCTTGCCGCTGTTGTAGTCTAAGGATGTCAGGGCCCTAGATCCTTGGGGAAGATTTTATTTCGTTTGATAGGATACAAACGTTCCACAACATCAGGCGGTACATATACGGGAACGCATATCGTTGACGCAGGATTGCGGAGTGCGGAAGTTCAGCCGCTCAGGTCTGGCCACTGCTTTCACCGTTTATGCCCTCCTTGGACTTGTTCTTATCGATCCCTGTCCCACTTTGTCATGCATACGATAGTAGGTCTACCTCAACACTCTCAAACATCCTTGATACATGAATACCGGTGGTCTGTATGTGAGGACATGAACGCCAACCAGATGGTTCTATATTCCACCTCATCGACAAAGTCTCTAAAGAGAGATGTGAATGATGGAAAGAAGTTTGGGTAAGGTACCTTGGTTCCCGTCACTGAGACCAAGGTACTTCCCATGACCATTGCCCTCAAGGCTGCGCTAGAGACAAATGTCGAATTTGGCGTCAAGAAAATTGATTCTTCAGCTCTTGTCATCAACAATACGCTGCCGATAATTCTGCATTCTTATTACACTTACTGAGAGAAGCGAATTTGTTGAGAATGATGCGAGACAAGCAACAAATCTAAGGTAAAGCGCCGTGGTTTGATAAGCCTGGCGAACCTCGTATCCGCCTACTTTCTGATTTCATCTTTCCTCTAGAATATACATGAGCCAAACGCGTTTCTTTAATAATCATTCTCGCCTTCCCTTCTACCCCTCCTACTTGCACGTGACCAATCCTCTACATCTTGTACTTCTTCCAGATTAGTGGTCATTCGTGTCACCCTCATGGCTCTCAAATCTGTTCTTATCACGGGCTGCAGTACTGGTGGTATTGGCTCTGCGCTCGTCGAAGCTTTCCAGAAGCGCGGCCTGCACGTCTTTGCCAATGCCCGCAATCTAGAGAAGATGTCGCATCTGGAGTAGCGTTCTAATGTCACGACTCTTGCGATTGATCCTACCGCCTTGCCTAGCGTACAAGCCGCTGTTGAAATGGTCAGAGCTAAGATTAGTGGAACTCTTTGACTGCTTGGTCAACAATGCCGGGCAAACGATCATAATGCCAACCTTGAATTTCGATATCACCGCGAAGAGCATGTTCGATATCAATGTCTGGGGTGTGGTCAACATGTATCAGGACACTCATCGATATCCTTCCTCCAGCTGACAACGCCATCAAATCATCGATGACCCACGACTAGTTTACGAGTACAAACTCGTCATCACAAGTCAACATCGCATCTGCATATCCAAAACGCCACATATCACCAGTTACGCAACCCCTTTGCCGGACATACTTTCAATAGTAAGGAGCACTAACAACCCCCCCACTACCCACCACAAGACACAACCATATTATAACCCAGCTGGAACGCACAAGCCCACCCCCCAACACATCCCAAACCATTCCAACCCCCCCGCCCCCCCCAATTCCTCACCTCCCCACCCAACCCCCACCACCTCAGCAACACCCCAACCTTACCTCCCCTTCCAACACTAGTACTCACCACCACATATCTACAAACAAACACCATACCCCCTCTAAACCGCCAACATCTAGCGCTCAACTCGAAGACAGCACGTATCGAATCCCAGATGCGAGGAGCTAACGTCTCGTTCTCGGGAGGTCGGTTGTTGTCAGTGTGGTGGATATATTCTTGACAGCGCGGAAGTGGGTTTATGATCGTGTTGGAGATTTCGCTATGTGGGTGTCACGGGGAGGTATTGTCAGGTGGGTAGGGCGGCGATGTTTGCGAGGATAGGGGTTTGTCCTGTTGGTTCAGTCAATTAGGTTCTGATCTAGTGACTGCTTTAAAAGTTGAGAGTCAGGCGGTAGATCAGCTGTACAAGAACGAAAGACCTAGAGGAATGATATGGAGAAGAAATTCTGCTGTATTGAATCATTCCTGCTCTATCAGGTGCAAATCCAATAACTACATGAAACAGCCTCGCATGCATCAAACAAACCGAAAATCTCCAATCCTCAACCCCCAATCAAGCCCAATTCCTCTCACAGCCCCAACCCTAAACCCCCTACTCACCTCTTCCCAAACCCCCCCACAAACCCCATCCACATCCCCTTCCAATAACCCCTCCTCAACCGCTCACTCCCCAGCGGCCAAAAATGCCACTCCCTCACCAAATCGCACCGATCGTAATACGCGCCCACCCCACTCACCTCTTGCAACTGCCACTTCGCAATGCTAATCTCTGGCCAGCGCACATAATGAACCTCGGGCTCGCCCCCCCAACCCCGCTGGACCGCATTTCTCAGCACCCCGAACGCGTTCCGATCGCCGCAAGCGACGACGCTCATGTGTTCGCGGACCTGGAGGCGTTGCAGCGCGAACGCAGTCGCGGAGTGGGAGTTGTTGATGGCCATGTCGACGACAGCCATGAAGCCAGCGTCGGCGAGGATGTGCAGGGTGAAGCTGCGGAGCGAGGGGCATTTGGCGCTAATGTTGAGGATGTGGTTTGCGATTGTGTCATCGACGCTGCCGGAACCATGATGGGTGAACGACGTGAAGCTACCGGGCCATGTGTGCGCGAAATCGATGCTCAGGTGCTGTAGGAACTCAAAGTGCAGAGCTAGCGGTCGTGGGAGGTAGAGCTGTAGATGTCCGGCGGAGGGAGTGTAGTGGGGTGGTATGGAGTAGTGGAAACGGTTTTTCTTGTAGAAGATAGGGAGGGCTTCATTAAGGATTTTGCGACAGGTGGCGAGGAAGGCCGTGTTTGGGAATATCTGGCTATCTTTTCGAGTTTGAAAATCTGTGGTTTGGTTTAGATTCCGTATTTCGTGTCGTTTCAACTCGCCTTTTGAGCGTAGGCGGTGGGGGCAGACGAGCACATACGAGTATATTTGATTCCGGAGCTCGGCAGGTAGGGAGAAGAAGTGTGTGGCCTTGGGACTGAGATTTCCGGTCTTGCGGAGGGTCATGGGCCGGAATCCTTGGACTTCATCCCTCAATTCAGAAGGCAAAGAAACAATAATTGCAGTCGCTGGTGTCTCCATAGCCTCTGCACCAGGTTTCTGATCTGCGCGCGTAGGGGCATGATTCCGACGTGCTATATGAGGGAATCGTCGAATCTCATCTAGAAGTTCAGGAGGAAGAGACCTTGAAGATGCCCTCCACATTGTCGGATGTGGAAGCCTAGACTTCGTGATCGTGAACAGGTTAACAAGAAGTTTGAGTTTTCGGGACTTGGCTGCGCGTTAGTGAATTTGCAATGATAGGTTTGGTGCTGGTGAGTATCGAGAAGGTGGAGAGCGGAGGTAGATAAAGTGAGATTCAATCGGCCTCTGACTCTGGCATACTTCCAGCAACCCTCTTCCGGAAAACAATGTGCTCGTGCCATGACAATTCTTGATGTTTGATGAATTTGTCTTGAGAAAACATTGACAAACGTTTGTTCTCAGCCTCGAACAATGCGCCGATAATAATGTTGAAACCTTGACAAAGGAGATGTATCGCAAAGAGAGTGAATATGTTAGCGGAGGCACTGTCAGACAGAAAAAAAATGATCCCCGGTTGACTTAGATGGTGCGTATTGGTATCGTCCATCGAACGGCAATTCATTGGTTGCACCCCTAGACAAATCCTTCGGACCAGTTACGCGCTGGAAACACTACCTGTAGATACTATACCCCCTCCCATCCCACCCCACAGTGGAACCTTCTCCACTAAACCCTCCATCATGTCCTCCCCCGTCATCAAGCTCGAAATCAGGCGTCAGCTTATGAGTAACCCAACTTTCGAAGCTCGTGGAACGATGGCCAGTAACATAACTCGTCACCACCTTCCTGCTGGAAGCCAATCTGTCCGACGACATCATAATTAGAATTCAACACCACCCTTCCGCAAGAACCATCGAATATCACATCCACCCCGTTTCCGAAATAATGGTATGTTCCGAAAAAATATTCAGTTTCCTCTGAAGGTTCATCGGCAGGAATTCGGAGAATTTGTAATTTCACCACTGTCCCTTCACAGTGACCATTATACGGAGTATCTATATTGATTGAGTCGCAGACTCTCAGCTGCGTTGTATCGGCGAGACTTCTAAATCAGTTGACGGGGGCATCGGGGGTTGAGAAAGTCTCCTTCGAGTAGTGTACATCATCAAGCTCCGCAAGAGCGATATCAGTGTGTCCAAAAACCTTGGTCACATGCGCAATGACTTGACCCAGTCGGCTGAGGTGTAGTACCTCGTCCCCTACGCCACCAAGAAACCCATGACTGGCTACCGTAATATACTTTTTACCTGAGGGTGATTGTACGCAGATACCTGACGTCGTTAACAGGTCCGCTTGGTAGGACTCCCGTCCGAACTACTGTAGTCCAACGATAGTATCTTTGATGCTACCATTACTCCAGGCCGCAAGTTTGTGTAAATATCATTGTCAGGCGATCTACCAGCGGGCAACTTTCTTCGTAGAGCCTTCTCCTTCATCGCCTCCTCTCCAAAGATGTACCTAATTGGAACGTCATTGATTCGAGTCGGTAGACGAGCTCTCCAGTTATCATACGGCTCATGAGCCGCTAATGCTAGAATGAACCACCCAATCCATTGAAGGCGGTGGACATTTGCATCGAGATCGTCGAGCACCTTGAATACCTACTTAAAAGCTTGAAGACCTGGTGTTTGCCATCGTAGTAGCGTAGTTTCGATAGATATCTTTGGACCACGGCTATTTTCCCCGAGATTTATTGGGGGAGCATCATGATCGGCGGTCAGATATAGGGGTAGACCTGCGACTGTGACCGGCCAAGGTTTGATAGACAGCTTTGTACACACAACGATCAAAAACGGGGGTGAGAAAGTAACGCTAATGCACGTTGGCGCGGAATTCCTCAGTTGATGGTGTCCTTTGCTCGCCACTTCGGAACAACTCAAAGTCCAGCTTGACATGAGTGGTGGCTTCGAATCTCTCCCCTTCGTGAGTGAATTGAGATGTGTTCGAGGTGACAGGGAGATCGTATGCCGGCGGTGGCGGGTTTGGGTGCGCACGGGGATGCCTAGACAATCGCAGCAATGAGGAGCTTCTGCTAGAAAGTTTGTAGGGAGAGAATCTTGAAGTTTTATACGGGAATACCGATTTCGCGCGATACGTTGGGCGAGGGTTTGGAAGCTGAGGTGAGAAAAACATTGGGGGAGGCACCGACATTACTTGCGGTGTCTTTGAGATCAGGCTTTGCTGTGTAGGTCGTAAGTACAGCTGAGGTCCACTTTGGATGTTTAGCTAAAGATGAGAGCTTTGGTGGGTTGAAATATTCTATGAGGATCGGTTAGTGTTGGGAAAGTGTAATGGACGGGACCGAGTAATATTATTAATCAGCTTCGAGACTGAGCTTAGGTGAATTGTGGGTTAGTTTTGACTCAACTAAAAGCTGGTGATATGTCGAGTAAATAAAAACTGAGATGGACGATAGCTTAAGGTTATATTACGGAGGCGGTATTTTGAGCAGGTTTTTGTTCTACCTTCAAGTAGACTAAATCCGACGTACCTCGAACAACCTCAAGCAACAAGCGGTAATCCGCGGTCATGGGAAGGAATACAGGCGGAGAGGCGGTGAGTCGTAGAGATCTGCAATGAGAAGAGGTTCTAGATGAAGTTCTCTCGAAAATCGAAGTGGAAAAATCTACAATTGGAAGGCGCTCTACGGTTATACTACCAGCCAGGAGGCAGTAGCTTGGGCTGGGGGTCTTACCATAGTCTCCATCTCCAACTCATAGTTTCTTCTCCATTTTCGATAGCCTCATCCTCCTATACATCCCTACTGACTTCTGAACCTCGTCCCTATCGCCCGCTGTCGCCTGGTCAGTACTTCAACGTTTCGTCATGAAAAGCCTCTCAGATAAAATCTTTCCCGAGTCGAGATTGACCCACAGAGAGAGAAAGATCCTGGAATACAATGCCCTATTGAGTCCATCGAGTACCAGTTCCAGAGTCACCGAGGACTACCTTTCTGGCGGTCATCAACGAGATATTATATCCCGAAGTGGACGGTCTCCAGAACCTCCCATACAAGCGACTCGTCTTTCAACCCACAAGCGCGGTCGGGTTTTCCGTCCATTCCGTAAATTTTCCGACGCCTTGATTTGCCGTCTCGCGAGCTTCCTCAACCCTGCCCTTGCTATCTGTTTAAGCGTTACTTGCCGTCGCTTCGAAAAACTTATAGAGACGGATAAGAATTCTCTTAGCCGCTGCGAGAAGTGGTTTGTCATGGCTTGCTTGGAGCAGGACTACATCGACCGTTATCCTCCCCAGTCTGCTCCTCAGTCTTCTATCCACCATCAGTGTTCTCGGAACTCTGGCTCACCTCAGTCCTCTTGTGGGTCTTCTTCACATCAGCGGCGTTCTCGGCACTCCTCTACGCAGCATTTTCCAAGTATCAGTGATCCCAGCGGTTTCAACGGGCTTACCTGCGCACTCTGCAAAGTCAAGCATGGCCCCGAGACCTGGGGACAAACGTCTCCCAGATTTTGGACTTTTACGACGCATGCCCTTTTCCAAACAAAGTCGGTAGAGAGGCTCTGTTCATGGCATTTTGAAAAACTGGTGTTTCCAATCCGGAATGCTGTTCCTAGCTCAACTGGTATTCCGAGATGGGTCTCATCAAGGCAGGAAATGTGTATGCATTGTGGGAAAGTACAGATGCTGGAGAAGTGTCATTGCCTAGTCAAGACCTCTCATCCTGGGGCATTGTATCCAGAGTGTGAAATCTGCCCCTCGGAAATGGTAAGAGTATATGCTAGACCGGGCACCCAAGAAGAATTCGACGCAGCTGGATGGCGATTTTGTACAGAGAAGAAAGGCACAATGTTCGTGCGGGAAGATCTCAAAGGTAATGACCTGCTTCTTTGTGAGCATTGATTGAGCTGTTGAAGACTGACTATTCGGTGCAATGCAGATAAAGCAAGTTTGACCAAATCAACGATCCACGTGCCCATAGAGTATAGATAAACCAATGATGCCTTGACAAGAGGTGGCGGAAACATGACGGCCCCAGCTGGCATACCTTAGGTAGCCCTTTCAACACCAGCATCAGAGTATCGAGGCTTAGCCTGGTTGTCCTTATCCTGGACTACAATCGAAGGCAACTTAATGTGCCATCAAGTCAACACCTTGGGCATTTTTTGTGTCTTCCAGTCATTGCGCACTTGGATTCGAAACAGCTCTTTTCCCTTCACTGACCACTCCACAACTGAGCACCACGGTGCTACAATGGCCCACCAGTTGTTGAGCTTGAACGGCAAGCGCGAGCCGCACTAACATTACTTAAATACCTACTGTAGCCGCGCTGAACCAACGCTAGGTAGATGATGAAACAAATCTAACCCGGACGCTTTGATGAAGCTATTCGTAGAGTGGCTGTGGCCTTGTGGAGATTTCGGCTGCGAACAAGCTTTAGGTCGCCATCTCCTATTAAATGTTTGCTTTCTCGGTGTTCAACTTCCCACATGAAGCCTCTGACCTTTCGTGGCTTTGTGGTTTGACACTAATCCCTACGAGTATGGCTGTCTAGTGCGGTTCTCGTCCTATCTTAAGCGAAGGTTTGAAACCCCGTTGGCCTAACAAGGCTGAGGGATCAATAAATACGTACGGTATCTGCTTCTTGAGTATCCGAACTTCTCTTCGAAATAATCCATGAAGGGACAAACAGGCATCTCTCGTCTGGCTTAAACACCAACCTACCAAGATGCAGAGCGTGCAAAGGCGGTTTGGGAAGCTTCTTCCCAGGACTGCAGACGAATCCCAGGTTGCAGTACTGCTCAAGGACTTCGATGATGCTGACAAGATGTTTGCAAAGGTAGGTAAAGACAGGGGGGCAAACCACTAGTCATATTCGACGTTAATTCGTGTCATAGATCATCGAAGCATCCAAAGCATGGCGTGATGCTTGGCTGGACATTCTCCTTACACAGCAACGGCTCATTTACAGTTTTCAAGTCATGTACTCTCCGTTTATTGGGTCCAACGAAAACTACGAGGGTCACCGACCAATGGAGACGCCGCAAAACATTATGGACAGGACAATAAAGCTCCAAGAAGGTCATGCTGAGCTCAAGACGGACCTGCTTGAGGAGGTCAACATGGTCGATACAAGAATCATAGGGCCAGCGACGGACGCCAAAGATTATATCCAACCTCTGAAAAAGGTCATCAAAAAACGAGGAGACAGAAAGGTTAGAACACCCTGAAGCAGCTTCGAAAATAGGGGTCTAATTCCCACAGCTGGACTATGAACGATATCAAGGACGGGTCGATACGGCAAGGAAGAAAGCCAAACGAACAGAAAAAGACAATATAAGTCTGGCGAAGGCTGAGGACCAATTACTTTATGCAAAAGAGGTAAGACAATAAGGCGAAAGTGCTACAAGGAAGAGACGCTTTCATTCCTTTCGGCCAGATCGACTCGCCTTAGCGCCAAGCTTTCTTGGACTCCTGTTCGATACCATGAGCCGTAACTGTTGTCCTCTAACACTATGTCTTCTCTGTGTACACAATCAGTCATGCCGCCTCTTGTGTTATGGTGACTAGGGTTTACGTTACTCGCTAACGTATGACTAGGAGTACACTGTAGCAGATGACAACCTAAAGTCATGTCTTCCGCCAGTAGTTACGGCGGCGTTTTCATTACTTCCTCACCTACTTTCAGCGCAGATCATGACACAAAATGCTCTGCTTGGCCATTATTATACTATGCTACACACTTATTGCGAGGAAGAGGGCTTCCCGTCACCTCCGCCTCCCATGACCGACATCACATCTACTTGGAATACGGACTTCAAGTTAGCTCAGCATGAGCTGGAAAGCATTCCCTCCGTTGCTGGTGGTAAGGCTGTACGTCAGCCGTTGAAGATGGAAGATCAGAAGCCTCACGGAAGTTTGACCGGGCTCAACCTCCGCAATGGCTATGCTCAGCGACGATCGAGTAACCAAGTCAAGACACTGAAGGCCCCAGTATCACCGTCTATCAGTGCAAGCTCAGGGCCGGCTGTTTCGCCAGGTGCTAGCGAATATGACGGACCGCCTACACCGCCGGATTCTAGTACGAGACCGAGAATCTCCTCTGTTCCATCGCAAACTTCCCTTTCGTTAGCGACTCCTAACTACAACCAAATTGCTATCAGAAGCCCTTCGCCGGGTGATGTTCAAACTATACATGCGCCAGCTGGTCCACGCTCAGACTACTTTAGCCGAGATCGATTACCTTCGAATACATCAATGGCTACCACGTCTTCGAAGGCCTCGATTGCAGCGGGCAAGAAGAAGCCTCCACCACCTCCTCCGAAGAAAAGGCCATCGGAACAAGGAATCTGGGTGACGGCTTTGTATGAGTTTCCTGGTCAAGGAGGAGGCGATTTATCGTTTAGGGAAGGTGACCGCATCAAGGTCATCAAAAAAACAGACAGTCTGGATGATTGGTGGGAGGGCGAGCTCAGAGGGGTTAAAGGGAGCTTTCCAGCAAATTACTGTAAAGCTGCCTAGATTCGGTCGAGGCTTCGTGCTTCAATTTGCAATTTGTAGCGTACTAGTATCAAAGCACAATACCCAAAAAGGCAATAGCATCTAGCAATTTAATTAGCAACTCCAAAACAGCTTGACGAACAACTTCCTACGTAGACAGCATGAAAGGACATGTTCACAGTAACGCGACATTCTGTGTTGTTAAGTAGAGCAGAGCTTTCAAATGACTCAGACAAATATTGTGACGGGTGCGATGGGTTTGCGACGTCATGAGTAGTTCATAGATTATCCACCTTAGTGAACTGTAACTCACCACGTCTACTAATAAGCACTTTGAGTAAAATTAATCATGGCTGATGGCAAGCTACTCAAAAGGCCGCTCTATGGTAGCATCCACAATGCGCCCTTTCACGTATGGACCATGCGCTGATCCAAACACGACAGTTTTTGATCTTCCCCCCGAGTTGCTCCTTACTCTTCATCTAAAAGACTCGTCATTACTGCAGCCTTCGGATGAAGTCAGCCAGGTATCGAAAGAGGATGCCATACCTATACAGGAGCCCAGAGCCAACGCAGTAGATGCAAAGGCAGCCACTTCCTGCCTCCTCTGTGGAGCTTCTTTTTCCATTGTTCAAGAACAAAGACGGCACGCCAAGTCGGATTGGCATGGTTATAACCTTAAGCAGAAGCTTCGGGGGGCCGCTTCAGTCACGGAGAGCGAATTCGAGAAGCTAGTGGATCATCTAGACGAAAGCATATCAGGTTCTGGCTCAGACTCTGAGGATTCGGAGAGCGAAGAGGATCGGAAAGAAAGCACCTTGACAACGTTGTTGAAGAAGCAAGCTAAACTCAACCATACGGGCGAGGATCAATCGGATTATGCTCCCAAGAAGCGGAAACGAGGTTCAGGGAAACCTCCTCTGATATGGTTCTCTACGCCTCTGTTGCCGTCTAACACTTCGCTGGGTATATATCGAGCACTGTTCACGAACGCGGAGCTACAAGACGAGTCAAAGATGCTGGAGGTCTTAAAAACAAAGCAACTAAAACCAGTGCCCTCGAGACCACCGCCCAACTCCTCTAATGGGGTACCACTTCCGGCCACCATGACAAGTCCTCAGATATTCCTGTGCATGATCGGTGGCGGTCACTTCGCTGCTATGATCGTGTCACTCGCTCCCAAAATGGGCGTAGTCAGCGGCGTGGAACAGCGACAAGCTATTGTTATCGCGCGTAAAACCTTCCATACCTATACAACTCGTCGGAAGCAAGGAGGATCTCAGTCTGCCAATGACTCAGCCAAGGGTACTGCGCATTCGGCTGGCGCCACGATACGAAGACGAAATGAAATAGCACTCGAGGTGAAAATACGCACGGTGCTTGCGGAATGGAAAGACCTTATCAATACTTCGCAGCTGATATTTATCAGAGCTACCGGCAGTTCCAATCGCAGAACGCTATTTGGGCCCTACGATGGGCAGGTACTGCGAAAAAACGACCCGAGAAATAGGGGCTTTCCATTCAGTACACGTCGTGCTACAGAAGCAGAGCTTATGCGCGCGTTCCTCGAGTTGACGAGAGTTCAGGTCAGCGAGGCCGACGAGGCAGCTCTAGCTGCAGAAAACGAGCGCGAAATCGCTTCTCGTAGACCAGCCACAGCAGTTAAACCTGCAACACCCAAACCCTCAAAGGAGGAAGAAGCCTTGCTTTTACACACCTCTCAGCTCCAAGCCTTGATACGTCGATCGAAAGTCCTTGCCGTCCTCTTCTACATTTCCAGCAATCTGCTCCCCTCCGACTTCGAGTTCCATCCGCCAGATACTCAAGCAAACCACCACGCCTCAACGCCACTCCACCTTGCTGCAAGCCTCAACTCGCCAGCCGTAGTTCTCGCGCTACTCATGAAAGCTGGTGCCAATCCAACTTTTCCTAACGGCGAAGGCAAACCCCCTTTTGACCTTGCCGGTGACCGCGTAACCCGTGATGCTTTCCGAGTCGCCCGCTCTGAACTTGGTGAAGACCGCTGGGACTGGTCTACCGCTCATTGCCCACCACCGCTCTCTAAAGCGGACGCGGAAAAGCGGGGAGAGCGCGAACGTGCTGATGCCGAGAAGGTTGAGGCCGAGAGGCGCAAAGCCGAAACCGAGAGGTTGGAGAGGGAGGCTGTGGTGAATGACGATCAGAAGTGGAAGAAGAAGGGAGGCGGACGTGCCGTGGGAGCGCTTGAGAAGACGGGGGCGGAGAAGAGGGAGGAGGAGGCGAGGGGGTTGACGCCCGAGATGAGGATGAGGTTGGAGCGGGAGAGAAGAGCGAGGGCGGCAGAGGAGAGGATGAGGAGGATGGCTCGTGGAGGCGCATAAAGAATCCTAGGACATTCTCTAATTCATTTCCAAGATGGTGGCCCTGCGTCTATCTTAATGGATCGCTCAAGCCGCAAATCAGATCTCACCCATACTGATCCTTGAATGAAAACTCCCATTTCTTTCGAATCACCGCAGCACCAAGTCCAACTCGTAGAAATGACCGACCATGTTAATTTCCTCCTTGGGTCGGTCCGCCCCCGTCACCCTAACTGATCCAACAACCGCCGCCTCCGCCTCTCCACCAACTCCTCCTGCACCTCCCCCGCACTCGGCACCGCCCACCCAACCCCATCCCCCTTATCCCCCGGCAGCGGCTCCCACTCCTCTCCTCCCCCCGCATACCCACCCCCCGCCCCCTCCCCCCTCGCCACCAACGCCTCCCTCGCCTCCTCCTCCTTCCCCCTCTCATACTCCACCAACCCCTCCTCCTCCTCATCGGCGCCATACCCATAATACGCCGCATCGACCTTCATCCTCAAATCCGCGCGCCCCTCCAACGGCTTCTCCGCCGCCTTCCCCGCCCTCCCCTCAAACATCTCCCTCACCCCCGGCAACTCCCGCGCCCGCCCGAAATACCGATACCCCCTCCCCCCGCCGGGGATCTCTTTCCCCTCATCGTCCACGACGCGCCCGCCGCGCATGTAGTTGGGCCCGCCGAGCCCGCGGATCTGCACCTCCCAGACGTGCTTCTCGCGCATCAGCTTGTTGATCTCGTCGTTGAGGTCGCGGATCTGGAAGTCGCCGAGGGAGGATTCTTGGATCTTGCTGACTTTGCGCGAGATTTCTTTGAGCACCTGGCCACGCCATTTTTCGCAGGCGGGGATCGAGGTCAGGGTGGTGATGGCGCGGGGGCGGCGCGTGCGGCCGGCGTCGATGATGCCTAGGTCCGCGGCTTGGGCGGCGCGGAAGCGGAAGAGCATTGATTGCGCTTTTTCGGAGTTGCGGGCCTAGGGGGGGGGCGGGGGTGGTTAGATTTGGGAGGGAGAGGGGTGGGGAGGGGGGCTTACCATGGTTGCGGTTGCGGGTGGAAAAGTTGAAGATGATCTATAGGGTAGGAATGGCGGAGTGGAGGAGAGAGATGGATGCTGGGATCGCGGATGTGGAGGACAGAAATGTTGCGGAGGACTGGCGAGGGTTTGGTCTGGAAATGGCTAGCGCGATATCTCGCTCAGTCCTTTCGAGGACCAGAATCAACACTGCACCAGATCCAGTTTTACCAGATAATCGTACCGTTTCATAGATCGCCTTATACTCGACATGTTTATCTTGATTAAGCTTCACTAGTAATCTATAGCTAAAATCTCGATCGACAATTACAGCAGTGGTTTTTCGTCTTCGTGACCACCTGCCATTTCTGGACTACCAACTCCACACTCCCACCAATCGATACGCACGCCCTCCGATAGTTCAACAGTCGATTTTGAGAAGCAGTTTTATCGATTTGCTTATCGGTCAAGAGACGTATTTGCCAGGGGATTTCTGCCTTCCACATGTATACATAGTGTTCAAGATGCCGTAGATGCGTTATCGTCTTAAGCATATAAGAACATCATGTTCCGCTTGCCGTAGTATAACTGTAGATGAGCTATACAGATAACTTCGCTGTTCTCCACCTCCGCATTGCGAATTAGCTTGATCAAAATCCTACGTCTTAAGGGGGAAGTTGAAAATGCACATCTCATCAAAACTTTTCTCAATAACTCTGAGTCTTGGATTGCTTCTAATACCAAGTGATGCTGCTAGTCCCGGTACCAAGAAGTTCGTTGTTGGAGGGCATCAGCCTGCTGCTTTCAAGGCGCCGAGTCCAGATGTAGCGTCTCCAAACGTGCTTTCCCTAACACGGAAGAGTGGATCCCTCAGCGCGGCGTATCTGGCGTCAATCCGCAAGGGCAACCAGGTCAATGGAATATACGGCTTTACTCCGCTGACATCAGTCGAACAAGGCCAAGTCTTCCTTACAGGAATAATGTTTGGGTCCGAGTCATTCCAAGCAGTCGTCGATACAGGAAGTAGTGATACGTGGCTCGCTGAGACGAGGTTCCATTGCTTCGACGTGGCAACGGGAAACCCTGAGCCAGAAAGTTATTGCGCATTTGGGCCGACATACAACATCTCGTCCACTTTCAATGAAATCCCGAATGAAAACTTCAATATTTCCTACGCAGACGGCGAGGTTCTGACTGGCATCGTTGGGACCGAAAGGGTAACCTTGGCTGGTATTGAAGTGAAAAACCAACAGGTAGCTGTGGTTGACTACGCGGCCTGGTTCGGCGATGGTATATCGAGCGGTCTTGTAGGCTTATCTTTTCCTATCCTCACGAGTGCCTACACGGGATCCAATCCCACTCTTGACTCGAAGGCCACTCAAGTCGTGTACAACCCAATCTTCACCAACATGTATAGCGAAGGCCGCGTCGCTCCTCTATTTAGCCTTGCAATCGATCGAGGTACCTCTGGAGGAATCATGGCAATTGGAGGTCTACCACCTGTCCTATTCTCACCATTTTTCGCGAGTGCGCCATTCCAGCTCCTCACAATGACACGGTTTGGATCCACGAATCCAATCGATGGAATTCCTCAGTACCAATTCTACACCATTACCGTCGATGGCTTCAGGTACCAAGGGAGTGAGAGAACGCAATGGACCCACGGAAACTGGCCAAACCCTTTAGCGAAGCCGAGCAATCCTTCGAAAGTGCAACTCATCGTCGACAGCGGGACCACATTGATCTACCTTCCGACGGGTATTGCAAATGCGGTGAATGCATTGTTCGTTCCACCTGCTGTCTATGACCCAAATCAAGGGGCATATGTTGTGCAGTGTTCTGCGAGAGCTCCAAAGTTTGGTGTCATGATTGGGAAGCAGATTTTCTACATCAATGCACTCGATATGGTCCTACCCAGCGGTAATGGGACATGCATCTCAGGTGTAGATGATGCCGGCACAGGAGGACTGTCTATTTTGGGAGACGTCTTTTTGAAAAACGTTTTGGCGGTCTTCGATGTTGGGGCTAGTGAGATGCGGTTTGCAGCTAGAGAGTTCTACTAGGCGGCAAGGCAATGGCAGACGCGTTGTGCGAGTGGAAAACTGTGTATAGCCTTTATCGTCAACATGCTCCGAAAACACCTTTCTCCGATCTCTAAACGAGATCCTGAATAACGAGAAACCCATCTGGATTGGATTTTAATCATCACTTTCAGAATGATTTGCTCCGTTTCCATTGGTCGCAGGCGCAAAACGTTCATTGTCAACCGTGATATCTTCCTCATCATCATCAATGCCATCAAGCTCTTCGCCTAGCGGACTTTCTCTCATGTCCAACTGTCCCAGATCTTCAAGCAGCGATCGAGGAGGTAATTTTCGTAGACTCGTAGCACACACTCTGTCCTTAGTCAACAGATCGTCAATAAACTGATCTATGTATGAGAGCGAGTATCCCCCATCTTTCGTCCGCCTCCGCAGCTTCCTGTAATCCGCAAGCATAGGCTCAAGCGTCATGTAGACATCCTTTGGCTCAAAAGTCAAGCGTACATAGAATGCCGCGAGTGCGGAGAGGTATTTGAAGTCGGTCTGGTGTAAGTACTCCAGCACAATTTCCCGCTCCGGCATGAGCTGCAGAAGCTTGAGGCACAGGCAGATGAAGGGCGTTGGTTTCTGCTGCCCGTACGTACCCCCTAGATAGGTCATATCCACAGCTCGGTCGCATAATGTGGCTTCGTTGATCGCGAAGCACTGCTCTTTCCAGTAGTAGGACTCAGTGATTCGGTCGCGGACTGCTTTTTCAAGTAAATGCGCTGGGTTCTGGTTGTGGATTGCTTGGCCTTCGTATCCACGCTCGTCGAGCATACGCTTCGCATCAGCCTGATGCGCCATGGTAATTTGTGGAGCCTTTGATGGCTCACAAATTGGCCTATTGGCTGAGATCGAAATTCCGGGATGTGGTTGATGAATTGTGGAAGTTTTTTGCTGTTGCCCCGCCAATCGAATTTGACAATCAAACCAATCAACACAGTGGACTTCAAGATTAATCGTTCGCTATGGCGATATTAATACTCAGCTGCGAGTTGTATTCTATGTCAATAATTGAATTGTGGATTTGTGCAGATACCCAGTCATGTTGCTCACAAGTGGCCAGATATCTATGGCCGTTTCATCTGGAGTTGGTAAGTCTACAGCTTATCAAATTTCAGAATCTACACTAATATCTTGGAAGTATTCATATTCACATCTCTACTATTTCTATCCGGCTATGTGCTCCAACAACAGACAGTGCGAAGTATCCAGGCAGCGATAAAGCCTCCGCCTCTACCCGTACCGACTTTGCCTCCAAGCCCTGTCTTAGCCAAACATTTCGGGACACCACCAGGCCACTCATTCTACGACAAATATCTCGCAAGCAACAGACCGAAAGGAGGATGGGCAAAAGTGGCATATGTCCAACTTGTCAGGGAACACATACATGTCTGCAACGCAGTCATACTTTTTGCGGCCCTTGAGCGCGAAGAAAGCATGGCGCAGAGGATAATTCTGTATCCGAAGACCTGGAATAACAAAAGCTCTGATCGGGAGAAATCGGATTCGCAGCTTGAGACGAGTATGAGACTTCTGAGGAATGCTGCGAGCCGATATCGAGTAATGCTGCAGCCGATCGAACCTATGCTGGGCCTGGGTGAAGGTATGCTATTCTCTGGTCGTGTTTAAGGAAAATGCTAATGATTTTTCGAAGCCGCGGAAGCAACCTATCCTTTGGTGTCTTTATTTTCTCTGACATCGTTCAACCGTGTCGTCTATTTTCCACCTTCCGGGTTGATTCTCAACTCTGGGGGAATCGACATGTTATTCACGCTACCGATGGAAACACCAAGTTTGGGCATCTCCGCGAATACCCAAGACGATAGCACAACCCCATCTGTATTACTGTTTCAGCCATCAACCAAAGCCGTTCGAGACGTGGGGCCATCATTGGCTGCGGGAAATTACTCAGAAGAGGACTATCTTCAAAATATTCCACTCATGACAGACTTTGCTGGAGACAAAGTTCACCTGGTCGCAAAGACTTCAGCCCTGCACTTGGAGAGTGATCGATTCGATGCTACTGAGTTCCTAGACGTCACGTCCTATGTCCAATTATCCGATCCGCTCATGCCAGGCCCAGAATTCGATGCGCCTAGGGAAAGGCTGGATCTGGCAAGGCCTGGCCAGCTCCAGCCTCGGAAAGCATGGGTTGACGTATACGAAAGATATCGAGAGCAAAGGATGGATGTTTGCGGGTTGGACCTCGAGCCTGTTGCGGAAGCTCCTACTAATGACATTTCTGATTGAGCATCTTGTAATGAAGGAAGAGCGTATACCCTAGGAATTAAGGATGCGATTAACATCACGAGTAACGGCAGTCATGACTAGAATTTGTTAGAGCGTAATAAACAAAGAGCAAATTTTCGACAAGTCACACCAGACTTTAGAAGTCATATCGATTGGAAAAACGCTTGGGTATCATGAAGATATCCGACGACACTGGATGGATTATTCAATACAGCCTGCGGTAGAGAATCGTACTTTGCCAAGGATAAGATATTTCGTTTTGGAGTTTAACCAGCAGTAACCATCAACATTTTCATAATCGACAAGTAACCTAGAAATATATAAAACTTCCCTATGCACATCTTCCCTCCACCCAAAACCCCCTTACCTAACCCCGATCGGATATACCTTGGGAATATTCCCCCTATCCGGCACCACAACCGGCACCCCCTCCCCGCTCGCCTCGACCACCCCCTCGGCAAACACCGGCATCTTCCTCACCCTCCTAACCTCGCTAACCATGCGCGCAAGATTCAGTAACGGCCCCTCCATCCAAGGCATACCCAGCATTTCCATGCCAATCGGCACTCCAATCGGCGCGTCTTTGCTCGGCGGGGAAAACCCCGCCGGCACGGTGACGACGGGAAACCCCGTGACGGCGGCGAGGATGCCGTTGCGGCCGGATTGGCTGGGGGAGCCGATTTTGACGACGAGGTTTTTCTGCTCGGGGTAGAGGAGGGCGGAGAGGTTGTTTGCGCGGAAGGTGGATAAGAGGGTGGTGGTGAGGTTTTGGATGCCGAGTTTGATGGGGGCGTAGGTGGCGTTGCTTGTGGAGGAGACGAGGGCGGTGTTGACGTAGGAGTATTGGGAGGGGATGACGAGGTATTTCCCGCTGGTGTATAGTTCCGTGAAGTTTGATGGGTGGATGCCGCGGAGCGAGGGGCGTTGAAGGTAACTGTTGAGCTCCTGCCGGTATTCGAGCTGTTGGGTATCGTAGGTGGCGATGATTGCGGTGGCGTTGTAGATGCTGTCAGGGATGGGGACAACGGTAGCGCCAGCGGCGGTGAGAGCGGAGACAATCGCATCCATGGCGGCATTGACTGGCGTGGTTTCGTTGCTGGCGGTGCGGTTGAAGAAGCCTTCAAGAAGGCCCAGACGGAGACCTCGTAGAGAGCCGCCGTGTAAAGCCGCCGTGTAGTCGAGGTTGACTGAAGATGTAGGGATAAGGGCTGTGGTGTTATCATTAAGGTCGTAGCCCACACTCGCCATAACGGTTAGGGCGACGGCAAGGTCGTTGACGTTGCGAGCTATGGGACCGATGGCGTCTTGGGTAAAGGAGATGGGAATGATGCCTGCGCGGGAGATCAAGCCACGGGTGGGGCGGACGCTGAAGAGGCTATTTGCGCTTGCTGGACTGCGAAGGGAGTTGACGGTATCGCTGCCGGTGCCGAAGATGGCCAGCGAAGTTGCTATCGCTGCTCCAGTACCTCCTGAGCTTCCTCCTGGAGTTCGGGTGTGGTCGTATGGATTAACCGTTTGCCCGCCTAGGGACGAGACAGAAAGGCCTTCCAGAGCCAATTCATGTAAATTCGTCTTCCCTAGTATGATAGCTCCGGCATCTTTAAAAGCAGTCACTGCTGGAGCATCCTCCGTTGGCTGCGAGCCTGCGAGATCCAGGCATCCACCTGTGGTATTCATGTCCATGGTGTCATAATTATCCTTGAGCAGCACGGGTATACAGAAAAGTAATCCTGTGGCATTTCCAGCCGCAAGAGCCATGTCTTTGCTATCTGCATTCGATAATGCATTGGGGTTTAGGGTGATGATGGCGTTGATGGTAGGATTGTAGGCCTCCACGCGGGCTATGAATGACTCCACAATGTTTCGACAAGACGTGAGGCCACTAAAGAGGGCGTTATGAACGCCCTCAATGGTTGATTCACGGACATCGAAGGTTTCATTCTGAGCGTGAGCAACTCCAGCTACAAGAGCGAGTATGGCAACGGAAATGTTGACGGTGAATCGCTGCATTGCACGTCTGATCAGCCCTTACTCACAATTGACTCCGCTGAAAGGGTGGGTGTCGTCCTGACATACCTGACCTTATATCTAGGAATCAATAGCTTGATCTCTGAGTAGTTTTAGATCGCGTGAAAAGAAGGTCGTTCTGGTCGTTAGAGCATGTCTCCTCCCCTTACGTCACTGATAAGATTGCGCCGGCTAGTTATCGCCTCCCATCAAGCGTTAATCGTGCCACGCAATCACCTACTAAAGTAGGTGCTGGCCACCCAAATGACGTACACCCCTCAAATGACGTTTTTTTTCCTTTATGTATTCAACCCCCCCCCACCTCAACCATTCAACCACATCATGTCTGAATACTATATAAATTTGGAGTATCGTATAGAAGAGGCTACAGATGCAATTCATGACGGCGAATACAAGTTTGCA